>Ga0268279_1000087_pt1 | contig 72633 bp, 64 predicted proteins | sample saktaG_6_FD_190142 | JGI IMG/M metagenome (GOLD analysis project Ga0268279, IMG submission 190142) | Saline water microbial communities from Sakinaw Lake, British Columbia, Canada - sak_2010_1_5_80m | ecosystem: Environmental > Aquatic > Non-marine Saline and Alkaline > Saline ...
CAATAGTATTTTTTCCTATATCGTATTGCCTATCTCCGATATAATCAACTGGAAATATTACATTATTTATTTTACGATCCTCTATCATAAATGGCTTCTCATCTTCTACGCTAACTAGTCCAATTCTCCCACCAATTAAAACATGATCATAAATTTTTGACAAATTATCAATACATGGAGCCTTGGTCTCAACTTTTGCTCCACCAATAATTGCAACTGCTGGACGCTTTGGATTTTTCATAGCTTCAGATAAAACTTTTATTTCTTCTGCCATTCTTAACCCAATATAGCTTGGTAAAAACTTTGGAATACCAACAATGGAAGCGTGTTTTCTATATGAAGCAAATGCATCATTTACAAAAACATCTGCAAATTTTGCTAACCTTTTAGCAAATTCTTCATCATTCGCTTCTTCGCCAGAACAGAAACGTAAATTTTCCATCATCAAAATGTCGCAGGCTGACATTCCTTGAATAATCTCACTGGCATCGCCTTCGCAAACATCCGCAAAAAATTGGAATGAATTAACTTTACTTTCTTTTAATACTTTTTTGAGATTTTCTAAAACTGGGAGTAAACTTAACCGCGAATCCAATATGCCATTAGGCCGCCCTCTGTGGCCAATAATAATAATTTTGCAATTGTTTTCTAATAGATAATCTATCGTGGGAATCAATGCTTTTAATCTAAAATCTTCTCCTTCGGGAATGTCTAAATCAGCCCGTAATAGAACGGTTTTGTTTATTAAATATGCTTCTTTTATTGTTTTTAGCATATTTTCCCCTTGTCCGCCGTAGCTCTGAATCGTATTGAAGAGCGAAGGCGGGTTATTTATTTTCTATAAATTTAACATCTAATATATTTATAATATACCATTTTGTAGCAATCTATGAAAGACCTTGACGGATTATCATTATTGTATTGTGATGTTTAGGTGTTGAAAAATAAATAGGTTATTCCCGCCATGGGGTTTGCATGGCAGTAGTACTTTGAAAATAAGGAGATCATTATGGTAGACTTAATCATTTTAGCATTTTTTGGCATTTGTATTTTAGTCTTGTTGTACTTCTGTTTTAGAACCCTCAAAGATAAAGATATTGAAAAATATAGTTATCTCTCTTAAGGAATTTACAAGAGTGACTTGAAGCCAGAAATCGACGCACCATGCGTTGATTTCAAAGATTAAATTTATATTCAATAGAATAAAAAAGAGGTCTATTAGAAAATGAGGCCTCTTTAATTTTGTTTTATTTATTTTGATCTACGTAGATCTCTACGTAGGGGTGAAACCATGTTTTCACCCGCGTCGTCGTTCGTCGCAATGTTTTAAATTTCTCATCATTCCCTCATCTACTACATTCATACGCGGGTGGCCATGAAGGCACGCCCCTACATAATCAATTTCCCCACCAATTCCACCAACCTATTACTATATCCCCACTCATTATCATACCATGCTATAATTTTCACTAAATTACCCCCGACAACTTTTGTAAGAGCAAGATCAACAATTGCGGAAGATGGATTTCCGATTATATCCGAAGAAACAATTGGATCATTTGTGACGGTAAGAATATCTTTCATGTTTTCAGATTTTGAAGCGCTAATTAAAGCGTTGTTTATCGCATCTACATCAACATCTTTTTTCAAAACCACTGTAATATCTGCCAGCGACCCGACAGCTGTCGGAATCCTGATTGCCATTCCGTCAAATTTGTCTTTCAATGTCGGAATAGCTTGAGTTGCCGCAAGTGCGGCTCCTGTTGTTGTAGGAACCATATTCATTGCCGCGCCACGGGCGCGTCTCAAGTCGCCTTTTTTATGTGGACCATCAACAAGATTTTGATCGGCAGTGTAAGAATGGACAGTTGTCATTATCGCTTTTTCTACTCCAAATGCATCTTCTAAAACTTGCATTACTGGAGCAATACAATTTGTTGTGCATGAAGCGTTGGAAATAACTTGAACATCTTTAGGAATCTCTTTATCGTTTACTCCAATAACATACACTCCAATTTTATCTGATTTTGATGGAGCTGAAATTATAACTTTTTTCGCTCCGGCAGAAATATGACGACTGGCTTCCTCTATTTTTCTAAAGATTCCCGTACATTCCAAAACAACATCTACTTCCATTTTCTCCCACGGAAGATTTCCTGGATCTGTTTCAGATAAAACGGGGAATGGCCGACCATCAACTGTTATATTTTCATTGTCACTTCCGACCTCCCCATTTAATTGTCCGTAAACTGAGTCATATTTTAAAAGATGTGCAAGGGTCTTACTATCTGTCAAATCATTTACAGCAACAACCTCCATGTTGTCATGTTTTTCTAAAATGATTCTAAAAGCCGCTCTACCGATCCTCCCAAAACCATTTATCGCCACCCTTATTTTTTTGTTATTCATATTGTTATAATCCCTATAAATTAAAAATTAATTTTCCCCTCACCCCCAACCCCTCTCCCCGCCTTGGCTGGCGAGACAGGCCTACTCATCTGACAGTTTGGGTGATTAATTTTTGTTAGTTATAATTAATATAGTTTGTGGTTTAATATTATCTGGGCGAGGGGAGCGGGGGTGAGGGCGTTATCGTATTCGTGATTCGTGTCCATTCGTTCTATTTCGTGTTAATTCGCGTGTTCCGCAGATCCAAAGACATCTATTTTTTTTTCTATAACTTCTTGCATCGCATCTCTTGCTTCGGATAGAATATCTCGCGGATCAATTGTTGAAAGAGGAGCGTTAAACAAATCACGGAGAGTGTAGGCAAAAGCAAAACGGATGTCTGAATCAATGTTAATTTTTGAAATTCCAAATTCTATTGCTTGTTTAATTAGTTTATTTGGTATTCCAGACCCTCCATGCAAAACTAAAGGAACTTTGACCTTACTTCTGACTTCTTTAAGAATATCAAACTCAAGTTGCACAGCTCCTTCAAAAAATCCATGCGCGTTTCCTATTGAGACGGCAAAAGAATCAATTTCTGTTTCTTCTATAAATTTTTTCGCTTTATCTGGATCTGTTAAACCATTTTTATGGATTTCTATTTCAGATGTGACACCTGCATGTCCTCCCGGAGTTTTGTCTATTTCTCCTTGTACAAAGACATTATTTTTATGAGCATACTTTACAACTTTTTTCATCAGTTTAACATTGTCTGAAAAAGAAAGATTGGATCCATCAATCTGGATTGAAGAAAACCCTGCTTCAATACATAGAACGGCTATTTCATAACTTCTACCATGATCTAAATGTAATGCTAACGGAACAGTGGAAGTAGCAATCAAGGTTTGAATCATTCCAACAATTGTTCTGAACCCAGCGTATTTGATGGATGCCTCACTTACCTGAATAACTGCAGGAGACTTTTTTGCTTCCGCTGCCCGAATGATTGCTTGGGTAATTTCTAGATTGCATGTGTTAAATGCTCCTAAAGCATACTTTTCTTTTTGAGCATGGGTCATTAAATCTTTAGCGCTTGCTAACATTTCATATCCTCCACAATTTTAATTATTTTTATAAATTCTTTCGCGCGTAAAGATGCTCCCCCCACTAATGCTCCATCCATTAAACTATCCCCTATATACTCTGCAACATTTTTGGAGTTCACACTTCCACCATAAATAATTTTTGCCATTGACGCTTTCTTTTTACCTATAATTGATGAAAGAAATTTTTGAACCAATAATTTGGCGCTCAAAACATCATTTGAACTTGGTAAAACAGTAGATGGTTTTTTCCCATCGCTAATCGCCCACGCAGGCTCGTAAACAAAAATTATTTTATTAAGTTTTTCTTTTGGAATATTTTGTAAAACAATTTCTAATTGATCATCTACACCATTTAATTTTTCGTTTTCGTCTGCAGATGATTCATCTCCCAGACATACGACAGGAATCATTTCCGCTTTCAGGACAGAAATAATTTTTTTGTTAACATCTTCCATTGATTCAAAAAAACATCTTTTTCTTTCAGAATGACCTAAAATGACACACTCGCAACCCATATCTTTAAGCATCTGAGCTGAAATTTCTCCTGTAAATGTTCCTGAATTTTCATAAAAAACATTTTGTGCGCCAAGTGCAATTTTACTTCTATTCAGAACTTGTTTAATTTTTTCCATAAAAACAAAAGGAGGACAGAATACTATATCAGTATTCACGCAGTGTCCCATCGGATGATTGGGATGTTGTGAATCAATCCCATTTCTAATAGCACCTACAAGTTCAAGCGCTTCTTGTTGACTCTGCGGATTCATCTTCCAATTTGCAATAATTATTTTTTTCATATAAATGATTGTATCCCAACTGTTAAAATTGTCACAATAATCCCCGCCATCGCTAATCCTAATACGATTAACGGCAATGCTTTCTTAAATTTAATCCCAAAAACAGATGCTGCTAATGATCCGCTCCACGCCCCAGTTCCTGGCAAAGGTATTGCAACAAACAAAACGAGAGCTACTGCCCCCCAAACATCAAATAATTTTGAATGTTTTCTCCTTGTCCTATTAAATAACCATTTGAAAAGTTTATCAAAAATATTAAAATTTTTCATCAAGAACCTGTAAACTGGCTCCAAAGCAAGGAGAAGAAAAACTGTAACAAAAATATTCCCAAACAACGACCAGAATAAAGCGTTGTACCACGAAAATTTTAGAACACCGATAGCATACGGTATTGATAAACGCAATTCCGTCACAGGAAGCATTGATCCTATTACAACTTTTATAATATCCACCATCACTCATCTCCATCTTTCTTTTGATTTACAGAATTATCCACACAAGAATTTATATCTACATCTCTCAAAGTTTTTGCTGCATCTTTTGGAAAGATTGGGATTATTTCCATTCTTGCCCCTTTCTCAAACCCCGCTTCTACTGTCATTTTTGGATCTATCTCCAGATGCCAATGATAATGTTCGTATGTTTTCCCATCACACGGAGCAGTATGAATAAAATAATTAAAAGCTATGTTGTCTAAAGCCAACTCAATACGAGTCAGAGCATTTTTCAGGGCATCCGCCAGTTCTCTTCTCTCACTATCAGAGATTCTCTCAAAATACGGCTTATGATCTTTTGGATAAATACGAACTTCAGATGGTACTCTAGAAACAAATGGAACGAGAACAACGAAGTCTTTATTCTCGTATACTATTCTCTCTTTCTCTTTTAATTCCCATTCAAGCATTGTGCAATGCGGACACTTTTTGTGCTTCTGATAAAATCTATGCGATCCAGCCAAACTATTTTCTATATCAGGATCAACGACTGTTAATGCCATAAGTTGAGAATGTGGATGCTCTATTGATGCTCCTGCTTTTTTGCCGAAATTGTGAAAAATAGATATGTAATTGATAAATTTTTTATTCATTAGACTTACATACCTATCCTGATATGCGCTAATAATTTCTGTCACTTCATCTTGCGAGAGAGATGGGATATGACGATCATGATCGTGTGTAATTATCACTTCATGAAAACCCGCTGCATTCATTACAGAAAAAGGTCCTACTTGTCTCTGCTCCAAAGTTTCATAGCTATCCAGGGACGGAAATTTATTTGGAATCACAACTAAACTCCATACCCCATCTGATCTTCTATATTCCAAAACTGGTTTCTCCTGACCAGTTTCTTCTAAATGACAAAACGGGCAAACAGATAATTTCTTGTGTCGCTTCATCCTCTTTGGAGCCATAATCACCCAACTACCACCAACGATGTCCTTGCGCAGTTCTGCCCCCGTTCCACCTTTTTGTTTTATTTTTATAATTGACATAAATATTAAAGTTAGAAAGTCCATAAAGTCGAAAGTCTAAAGTTCGACGAAACAACGACATCCTTTTGACTTTACGGACTTTTGACTTTTAGACTTACTTGTATTTACCCGTAATTATATTCCACTTAATCTTGATTAATTCTATTAGCGTCGTAATCGCTCCTTTGATGGGGCGGACACGGCTTTCTGCACGATTAAACCAACTTACTGGGGTTTCTTTGATCTTAAATCCCTTTCTTTGCGCAATTGCCAATGCTTCTATATCCCATCCCCATCTTTTAATTCTCATTCTTGGAAAAATATCTTCAGCAGATTTTGATGAGAAACATTTGAACCCGCATTGAGTATCGCTAATCCCTGATACTGCCATTATTCTAATAATCAAATTCGCGGATTTCGCCAACAGAATTCTGTAAAATGGTTGCTCTAATTTAACGTTCTCGCCTCTTCCACCTTTTGCACGTGATCCAATAACGACATCATAACCTTCGTCAAAAAAAGGCAAAAACCCATCAATTTCTTCAATGGGCGTAGAATTATCTGCATCTGCCATCAATCTAAATTTTCCTTTCGCCTCAGACATTCCTAATTTCACCGCATATCCTTTACCTTGATTTTTTTCATAACTCACAAGGCGAAAATTTTCCACAACTTTTTCAAGATTAAGCGCTATCTCTTTTGTTTTATCTGAAGAACCATCATTTACTACAAGAATTTCATATGAATAATTTTTTTCAGAAAAGAACTTATCAAATTTAAGAACAGAATCGGACAGTATCTTCTCTTCATTATATGCCGGTACTATCATTGAGATAAAAACATCGCCTTGGTTTGTGTCCATGTGTTAAAATAAATAATTAATTTCTACACCTTTAATTTTATCATAATGACTGATATAATACAAATATGATTAACTCATCTTATCCACCTCTTCATCGCCAAAAGAATAGCAAAAATGTTTTTTTGATGTCATTTATTACTGGACTGTTTTTTCTTGCCATCATTGGGTTATCCACAGGGCTGTTAATTATTTACTCAGTAAACGGAATTTATCAGTACTACGCTCAAGATATGCCTGATGTAGGACTATTAGTCCGCTGGAACCCTCCTGAAACCACTAAGATATTAGCGCAAGATGGAACTTTGCTTTATGAACCACACGGTCAGGAAGTGAGAAATAAAATATCTATTAGTGACATGCCTGACTATTTACAAAATGCTTTTATTGCCATAGAAGATAAACGATTTTGGGAACATCGAGGAATAGATCCAACAAGAATTTTGGCGTCTGCTATTCATGATCTAAAAGCCCCTGATGACCTACATGGAGCATCAACAATTACTCAACAACTTGTGCGTAATTGCCTGCTCGGCAATGAAAAAATCATCAAACGAAAGGTTCAAGAAGCAGTTCTCGCTTACTCGTTAGAGCAAAATATATCAAAGATTCAGATATTAGAATTGTATTTGAACCAGATTCCATTCGGTTCCAATCTTTATGGAATAGAGGCTGCCTCGCAAAGATTCTGGGGGAAAAATGCTAAAGATTTAAGTCTGGCAGAAAGCGCTATTTTGGCAGCCATACCAAAAGCGACCACCGCGTTATCCCCATATGAGAATGTGGAAGCACTAAAAGAGAGACAACGTCTCGTTCTTGATTCCATGGCCGAGCAAAAACTTGCAACTTGGCAAGAGATAGAAAAAGCGCGAAATGAGGTTATTACATTCAATAAACCTGACTACCCTATTTTATCCCCTCATTTTACGATGTTCGCTCTTCAGACAGTTGAGGATAAATTAGGAGAAGATGTTGTTAAAAATTCTGGCTTGCTTATTGAGACAACCTTAGATACACACATGCAAAAATTAGCGGAAGATGCTTTGAGCGAAAATCTTTCTCGTATTAAAAGATTGGGAGGATCCAACGCAGGGATAGTTGCAATTGAGGCTAAGACTGGAAAAATTTTAGCGATGGCGGGATTATTAGATTTTTGGGATCATGATAGCGGGCAATATAACCCCGTTTTAGCAATGCGTCAACCTGGATCAACATTCAAACCATTAGTTTATGCAACATCTTTTGATTTGGGACAGCTCACTCCCGATAGTATAATTTTAGACAACTACATAAATTTTAATGGATATGGTCCTAATAATTTTGATTACAGTTTTCATGGAAACATCACTGTAAAACATGCACTTGCAAATTCATACAACATTCCAGCTGTGAAAACTTTGTATGAAATAGGGATGGATGCTTTTTCACAAAAGATGTCTCAACTTAATATTGAAATTAAAAAAACGACAGGATTATCCGCCGCGCTTGGAGCAGAAGCAACCCCTCTTTTGAACATGACTACCGCCTTCGCAAGTTTTGCCAATGATGGAAAGTTTAATCCACCATCTACGATAGATAAAATCACTAATAAAAATGGAGATGTGATTCAAGAATTTGTATTAAAAAATACTCAAGTGTTTTCAGAAGAAGCTGTCGCAATGCTTAATTCTATTTTAAGCGATTATAATGCTCGGGCAGAAACTTTTGGAATTTCCCGCCACCGTCTTGAGCTAAATGATAGACCAGTTGCCGCTAAAACAGGTACCACCGATGGAAGACGAGATGCATGGACAATCGGTTATACTCCGGATTTAGTCTGCGGAGTATGGGTTGGAAATAATAATAACTCCCCCATGGGAAACAAAGCCGAAGGAGTCAGTATTGCAGCTCCGATATGGAAAAGTTTCATGATGGAGGCGACGGCAGGGATGGAAGTTGAAGAGTTTTGAAAATAAAAGAAAAGAAGTAACGTTTAGATAACGTCGTCGCTGTAGGGGTTCAATATCTTGAACCCGCGTCGTTTAACGTCGTACACGTCGTCGTGTTACCATCGTAAAATATCGTCATGAATCTTGTTATATTGATTATTATTTTTCATTTGTTTTATCCTGTCTACGGGTTCAAGATATTGAACCCCTACATAGTACGTTTCGCTTCGTTCCTCGCAATAACAGAAATGTTTTAATTTGCATTTTTATATGTTCATATGTTAAAATAAATACATGAATAATAATACTAATTCAATTTTTGATCTTATTTTCTCGTCACCTGAACAACAAAAATCTTTTTTCAGTTTCCTAGAAACGGTAGGGATTTTTTTGTTGGCAGTCCTCTGGATTTTTTCTGTTTCATTTGTTGCGAAGGATCTTTCAAAGCGAACAAAGGATAATTTTATCAAATGGCTTTTTATTATCACGACAGTTACGCTTGGTCCTATTGGATTTTTAATCTATCTAATCGTTCGTCCGGGAATGACTTTGGCAGAAAAAAATCAATCACGACTTGAAAGTAGTTTATTGATCAAAGAGTTTGAAAGTAATGTATGTTCTAAATGTTCATGTCTATTAAAAGAGGATTATCTATTCTGCCCATCATGCGCTACAAAAATCGCTTCTAGATGTCCTAATTGTGATAAAATAGTCAGATTAAATTGCAATGTTTGTCCGTATTGTGGGAGTAAAACGAATTGACACTAATGTAGAACGAATGCTCACGAATCACGAATCGTCTACGTAGATATCTACGTAGGGGTTTAAAATCTTAAACCCGCGTTGTTTATTATATATCTGTATCGTCGTATCATAGTCTGTCATTGAATCATTCTAATAATAGTTCAAGACAACGTCGTAAATTAAAAGAGACCTCCAAATGCTATGGAAGTCTCTTTTTATTTTACCCAAATTACTCAATTATTCGGAAAGAGATTTTACATAATAATTAAACAGATCCGTAAATAAATTCATTAGATGTTTAATATATTTCTCTCTTTCCCCTTTCGAATATTCCTGATTTTCAATATCCACAAGAATTGTTCCGATACATCTTTCCAACATTACCAGATTAAAATTTCTTCGAAATTTCCCCCCGTTATGATTAGCGGTATCATTATTAAAATCTTGAAACTCATATTCTGCTTCCCATTTATTCATATACTCTATAATTTGATAACTTGTAATTTTTGTATCTCTCAAACTTTTTATCCCAGCCCACAAGTGAAAGGTTGCGTCATATAAAGCAGGGCGCCATGTCCAGAAAATATTGGACATAAGAACATATTCATCATCAGACACTTTCCTAATGCTTTGCGCATCTAAATGCCCATGACAGAATTCCATTGGAACATCTGGAAGATGCTTCCCGATAATAGATAAATATCTCTCTAAAAGCTTCGCTTTTTCAGACGTAAAATGTCCTTGGCTTTCATCAATTTTCGCCCAGTGCATTACACGCCCCGCAGTAAATACCAATGCGCTTTCTTCTCGTGGTAAAATTTCCACGAAAGGTTTTACAAGACACTTTTCCTTATATTCTTTATAGAATTTCATAAAGTCTTTCATCTCCTCATCTGTCGCAAGTGGATCTGCATAAATTGGAGAAGCATCAACATACTCCATAATGAAATAACTATATTTCTTTTCGTTATTCCAATCTGACTTTGCAAAAATTTTCGGGGTTCTAATAATTTTGCTTTTATTCTGCTCCTCAAACCTTCTCATCAATTCAAATTCTTCAATTTGAAGTTTCAGCCCTTGGATTTTTAGCACAGCTTTTTTACTCTCAAATTCTCCTTGCATTTCCACACTGTATATCCTGTCGTCCGAAAGAATAGTTTTTTGGGATAATATCTTTTGAATCTGAAAATTATTCTGTTTGATAAGTTCATCAGAAATTGATTTAATACGAAGCTGATCAAGAGAGATAAATCCCTTGCTAAAATAATTTTCTAATACCCGATTTCCCATAATTTTTCTCCTTTATTTTATTTTTGTCCCATACTACAACAACGGTGCAATAATCAACGCTACAATTGCCATTAATTTCAACAAGATATTAAGAGATGGACCAGCGGTATCTTTAAATGGATCACCGACAGTATCTCCAACAACGGCAGCTTTGTGGGCATCTGAACCTTTGCCACCATAATTTCCTGCTTCAATATATTTTTTAGCATTATCCCATGCTCCACCCGCATTAGACATTGTGATCGCCATCAAAAATCCCGTGACGATTGAACCAGCAAGCAGACCTGCTAACGCTTCTGGCCCAATGAAAAAACCAACAATAACAGGAGCTATGATACACAAAACACTTGGGACAATCATTTCTTTCAATGCTGCTTTTGTACTAATATCAATACACTTTGAATAATCTGGTTTTGCTGTTCCTTCCATAATTCCAGTAATTTCTCTGAACTGACGACGCACTTCTTCAACCATCTTAACGGCAGCTCTTCCAACTGATTCTAAAGCAAAAGAACAGAACAAGAATGGCATCAAACCTCCCAAGAATAATCCGATAATTACTTTATGGTTAAAAAGATTTATCACAGAAAGATTGACCGCTTCACCATAACTAACCATCAATACCAACGCAGTTAAAGAGGCTGCTCCAACTGCAAATCCTTTTCCTATCGCAGCAGTTGTATTCCCAACAGCATCAAGCTTTTCAGCTCCTTCTCTAATTTCTGGCCCCATCCCAGCCATCTCTGCAATCCCGGCGGCGTTATCAGCAACTGGACCATAAGTATCTGTAGCCAAAGTCATTCCCAAAGTTGAAAGCATCCCCACAGATGCAATGGCAATACCATAAACTCCTCCCCACATGTATGCGAAAAATATCGCAGCTGAGATCACAAGAACAGGAACCACTGTGCTAGACAAACCTAATGCAAACCCTGCTATGATGTTTGTCCCCGCTCCACTTTGAGCAGAACGAGCAACTTTTTGAGTCATTCCGTATGAGTCAGATGTAAAGTATTCCGTGATAAGACCAATTGCTAAACCTGCAAAAAGTCCAACCAAGAAAACATAGAAAACATTCACTGTGAATCCAAGATATTTGATCAACCCCCATGAAACAATCGCCATCAAAATCGTTGATCCCCACACTCCACGATTAAGCGCTTTCTGTGCAGAGTCTGAATTTGAAGAACCTAATTTAACAAAGATATTGCTAATTAAACTTACGGCTATTCCTGCAGCAGCAAGTATCATTGGCAACATCACTCCTTCTGTTCCGCCCGGGATTATGACAGCGCCTATCACCATCGCAGCGATGATGCTATCCACATAACTTTCAAATAAATCTGCTCCCATTCCCGCAACATCTCCAACACAGTCCCCAACATTATCAGCAATCGTAGCGGGGTTTCTTGGATCATCTTCTGGAATTCCTGCTTCAACTTTTCCAACGAGATCGGCTCCAACATCAGCAGCCTTTGTAAAAATTCCTCCTCCAACACGAGCGAATAACGCAACGCTTGATGCTCCAAATCCAAATCCGTAAATCACAACGGGATCTTTGAGAACAATATAGAGGATGGCAATTCCAAGTAACCCTAAACTTACAACACTTAATGCCATCACGCTTCCACTGTTGAAGGCTGTATTTAACCCCGACTTAAAATCTTTCTGCAAATTTTCTGCTGTGCGAACATTAGCTGATGTAGCAACACGCATTCCAATCTGTCCAGAAAGCGCACTTAATACTGCTCCAAAAACAAATGAGATTGCTAACGGTAAACCTAAAAAATAGTAAAGCAATCCAAAAATTATTAAAACAAAAACCGCCAAAATGCGGTATTCTCTATTCAAAAAAGTAATCGCTCCTTTTTGAATAATCTGACTAATTTCTTTAGCCTTTTCTGATTTAACTGCTTGACTCTCTATTTTCCATGCAAGATAACCTGCAAAAATTAGAGCGATCATTGGCACTATCAGAATAAATAAAATCTGTGGCATATTATTACATTAATGATTATCTTAGCCCTCGCCTGACATTGTAGCCAAAATTTATTTTCTTGTCCATGTTGACATAATTTCAATAATGCACTTGTGCTGTCTCGGGAAATAGTATAATGTAAATATATTGGATCAGATACTACCTATAACCTAAGTATCGATCCCCCAGCCTCACCTGTTTTCAGCTTCAGGTGAGGCTCTCCTTTTTACAAAATTAATTAGGGCAGGAATTTACTTCCTACCCTTTTTTTAATCCCTTATAAACCCCCTTCATCGCCATCGCTCCTTGTTCCTGACTATCATGCGTCTCTGAAATTATCGTCACTGGAATTTTTAGACTACTAAGATTCTTAACTATTTGTTCGTACCGTGGATGATACAAATTTCCATGATCATCAACATCATCTATTTTTTTATGCACAATTTCACCTCTTTGACCGTAATGGATCGGTGTGTAATGGAAATGTATTCTGCTATTTTTATCAAACGCTCCACGATTTTTAAGAACATCAAACAGATCATTTATCGCTTCTGGTGATTGCAAATTTCCAACTTCCCTTGCATGAACATGTCCAAAATCAATACATGGAAAACATCCTTTAATTTTCTCTGATAAATAAAGAACATCATCAACCGATCCTAATTGACCTTTCTTCCCAGCAGTTTCAAGAAATAGCCCAATTTGCGAATCCCCTATTTCATTAAAAAATAACTCTAAATTATTTTCCAGCCTAGACATTATTATTTTAGGATCTTCACCATACAGCGACCCCGGGTGAATAACGACCGTATCTGCTCCCATTAAATCTGCCAACGCAAATGTTTTTTTAAGAGTTTCTATTGATCTTCTGATTTTCATTTTTTCATCAGAAGCAAGTACTATATAGTAGGCTCCATGAACAGAAAGTTTGATGTCAAATTCTTTAGAAAGTTCTTCCATCTTTTTACAATTCTCAACAGATGTTTTTGCCCCATAAGTCATCTGCGCTTCAAATGCATCTAAATCAAGACTTTTCAACCACTCAAAAATTTTCATCCTGTCTTTCCTAAAAGGACTTTCAAAAAACGCTAATGGATGTCCCGCCACGCCGAATCTTAACATTTTATTCTATTCTATCTTCTTTAAATTATTCCTATACGCTGTCATCGTATATTATGTCAAGTATTTATACGACGGCGTCGTATACTTTGAATAATAAAATACTTTTTTATCGCTTCAAATTGTAAAATATATTTATCCTATCTAAAGTATTCTTATAGACCCCTCTAATGAAAACTGTAGACTGACTCTTGGCTCGGGGACAGGGATTCGAACCCCGATTAACTGGACCAAAACCAGCCGTCCTACCATTAGACGATCCCCGAATATAAACTACTCTATTCCCAACTGTAAAAATAGCTCCTTTAATTGTTGTCTTAGAAACCTTTTGCCTTCTGTAGTCTTGAGATATTTTTCTCTTCTCATTGCATCCTTCTTATTTAGATAAGTCTCATAATGTATCAGTTTAACAGGTAACCTTTGACTTGTAAATTTAGATTTGCCATTCTTATGCTCTGCAATCCTACGTTTTAAGTCTTCCGTAAAACCAGTATATATTTGATTATTATTAAGTTGTAAAATGTATATATGGAACATTAAATTAAGAAGGGATTCGCCATGTCATTCGACATGGCGCCATGTTGGATAACATGGCGAACCCCGATTAACTGGACCAAAACCAGCCGTCCTACCATTAGACGATCCCCGAATATAAACTACTCTATTCCCAACTGTAAAAATAGCTCCTTTAATTGTTGTCTTAGAAACCTTTTGCCTTCTGTAGTCTTGAGATATTTTTCTCTTCTCATTGCATCCTTCTTATTTAGATAAGTCTCATAATGTATCAGTTTAACAGGTAACCTTTGACTTGTAAATTTAGATTTGCCATTCTTATGCTCTGCAATCCTACGTTTTAAGTCTTCCGTAAAACCAGTATATATTTGATTATTATTAAGTTGTAAAATGTATATATGGAACATTAAATTAAGAAGGGATTCGCCATGTCATTCGACATGGCGCCATGTTGGATAACATGGCGAACCCCGATTAACTGGACCAAAACCAGCCGTCTCCGCCTTGGCTCGACGCCAAGTCGAGACAGGCTACCATTAGACGATCCCCGAATTCAATGTACAATGATCAATGTACAATGAACAATTACGCCAACGACGTTCGTCATTGATCATTGCTAATTGCACATTGTTCATTGATGATGCTTCCTCCAAACATCTCCAACGCCTCCGATATTACATCCCCGGATTCAGAGCTAATAATTTCATCATTCTGACTCATGCTTTCAACGGTTTCCTCGCCAACCTCAATTCCCATCTTTTCCAGCTCATCCTTAAAGAAACATCTCATGGTCAACTTGTTCCCCATCACTGAACTGATGGCGGACTCTATGAGAATTTTATTTTGTTGAGTATTAAGTCTCTCTTTGTGAAATTGATGTTTTACAAAAATCAATAAATCATTATCTAAAATTTTCACTGGAGAGCATGCGCTTAAAAAAGCATGAACGGAATGATTTTTTTTCTTGATGTCGCTTAAAATTTCATTCCATTGTTCTGGAGATATTTCAGAACAACACGCGTTATTATTTGGTTGGTTTTTAATGTTCTCTTGATTTTTTTCAGTCACATCTCCATCACCACTTCCATCGCCTTCTCCAGTATTCTTATCATTTTTTTCTTCACTTGTCAATCCATTTTGCACAGTTGATTCCGCAATTGCCATTTCTAAATAGACATGTGGGAAATCTGAAAATTTCATTTTATCTTGCGCTTCTATTAATTTCCTCATTATGGAAGTAAGATCATTTCTGGTGGTCTGGCGAGTTAAAGCACGCATTTTATTTAATTCTTCTTGTGTCCAATTTTGAGAAAGAATTTCTGACAATTCATCACTTATATTTAACATCAATAGCCCTCTGAAATACACGATCAAAGAAGAAACAAAAACAGATAAATCTTTGCCACCATCTAAAATTTCGCCAACAGATTGAATTGCTTGCATAGTATTCTTCTGTAAAATTTTCTCTGCAAGTTCTGAAATTGTTTTTTGATCAGGTAGCCCTAAAGTTTCTTGAACATCCGCTAATGTGATATTTTTTGGACTAATTAAAAGCATCTGTTCTAAAAAACTCAATGTATCTCTTAAACACCCCCCACAATTAGTTGCAATCATTTCTAATGCAGCTTTCTCAGCTGAAACATTTTCTTGTTTAATAATATATTCAAGATGTTTAACAATTTTATCTACTGAAATGCGAGAAAAATCAAAACGTTGGCAACGAGAAATGATCGTTGCGGGAAGTTTATATATTTCAGTAGTTGCTAAAATAAAAATTGTTCTTTCGGGCGGTTCTTCTAATGTCTTTAAGAATGCATTAAATGCTTCTTTTGTGAGCATGTGAATTTCATCTAGAATAATTACTTTATACAGATTTTTTGCCGGAGCAAAATTAACGCCTTCTCTTAATTGCCTTATTTCATCTATCCCACGATTTGATGCAGCATCAATTTCTGTAAAGTCTAAAGATGCTCCTGATGTAATTTCCAAACATGAGCGACATTTCCCACATGGTTCAAAATCCTTGCTCAAATTCTCACAGTTTACAGCTTTAGCTAAAATTCTTGCTACCGTTGTCTTCCCCACTCCTCTTGGACCCGAAAACAAATAGGCATGCCCTATGTTTTTTCTTTTAATGGCACCCTTTAATATCTTTATTATATTTTCTTGTCCAGATAGATCAGCAAAAATCTGCGGACGATATTTGCGATAAATAACCACGGGATGAGAATTAAGAATTAAGAATTAAGAATTAAAAGCATTCTGTTTATCGTGTCGTTGTAAGATAACTCAATGAGCATAGAACACTGAAATATTTTACTATTTACAACGAGCGACACAAAACTAATCTTCTGTATTCTTAATTCTGTATTCTTAATTCTTAAATACTACGAGTTTGTATCCTACAAAATTCCAAATCATTGTTAACAACACAGCGGAAGCATTTCCTACGTTTGCCCAAAGTTTAACCCATAATGTTTCGCTTATATTAAATAATGGAACAATATGAACATTGTTGATTACAAATGATGCGGAATAAGTTTTTATTGCTAATCCTCCCAGAGAAATAATAATGAATGTGATAATCTGTCTTTGTAGATCTTTAGCGTTAATACTTTTATTCTTGAAAGTCCATTTTTTATTCCAAATAAAACTATTTGTCACAGCAAAACAGAAAGAAATACCTATTAAAATACCTATATATTTTCCAGAATAAATTCCCGTTGCCCACATAAGGATGTTGAGTACAGCAAAATCAACCAAAGTATTTAGAACACCTACTGATGCACATTTAACAAACTGAAAAACGGTCTCTACTGCTTTGTCTGGAAGAAACCGCTTTAAGAATGTTTCAAGAAAATTCATTTTTTTACCACTCAAAGTCTCCAATTTTATCCTCTACTGTTTCTTTTTCTGGATTAATAATATCTTTCTCTATGTTTTCTTTAGTAAAATTATTTACAGATTCGCTGATACCTCCAGCATACCCTACTTCAAGAATATTTTCTATTGCTCCCCAAACAGATGGCTTATCCCTTGGGACTAACAAAACTACTTTGTCTCCACTTTTAACTTTGAAATATGTGACGGACGCAAAAAGAATTTTGTAGGTTTTATCCTCCTTGTCTGCCGAAGCATTTGCGTAGGCTGAAGCTTCGGCAATAAAACCTCTTCCTGTCCCATCCTCTTTAATTGTCGCAATCACACGGTTTCTCTCAATTGGACCGATTTGTTTAAATATGAAAGAACCATTGTCCATAATTGTAAGCTTTAATCGATCTCCCTCTACCAGCTTGGACTTACTAGCATAATTAGCCGACACGGGATACATCTTCCCCGCATCATCAATCATACTCTGCCCATCAAATCTTCCTTCCACAACATTCTCACTGTCGCCATCTCCGCCAACATTAACAATAGACATAGCGGGAACACCGCTACCTGCTATATTCTGATAGATTCTCCTGACTTCCCTGATGTTTCTCTCTGCGCTTTCAATAAGCTCTCTTATTTTTTGTATGTCATCCCCCATAATTTTGTTTTTTTATGTTTCTTTTTTATTATTATACCATGCCAATTTTATAGTGTCCATATTAGATTATACAATAATTTCTCCTGACATGTTGATAAGTTGTCTACAGCTCTTTATTTATCTCTTTCTGAATATTCCCCAATCGCTCAAATATCTCACTTTCAACATCATCTCTCGCCCGACCAAATCGCAAAGAAGAAAGTTCTCTCAACATTTTTGCAGATCCTGGATCATCCCCATCTTCAGGAAATGGGATATGCAAACTAAAAGGTTTAGACAAAATTCCGTTTACTAAAATTCTAGCAAAACCATTTAGGTTTGAAACATTTGCCAAATCATTTTTATCAAAAATCGGAGCAAACTCTTTCTCCAAAATTTCAGCATCTTCCATTCCTGTCCTCAATGTCACTATATTTCCAATGTTTCCAAAAATCGCTTTTCGCAAATTCGTGCTATCTTCTTTTGATCCAGTGTTTTCGATTTGAGATAGATATTGATGAGCGACCATTAAATTCAACCTGTATTTTCTTGCTTCTGACAGAATTGATGCGAATGATGATGAGGCAAAATTTTGAAATTCATCAACATATAAATAGAAGTCTTTTCGTTCTTTTTCTGGGATATTGCTCCGAGACATAGCAGCCATCTGCAGTTTAGCGACTATGATCATTCCCAGCAAAGACATGTTAATTTCTCCAATTGATCCTTTAGATAAGCTCACGAGAAGTATCTTCTGATTGTCCATAATTTCACGAAAGTTAAATGCCGAATGAACTTGTCCAATTATATTTCGCATAGTGCTGTTAGTAATAAACGCTCCGAATTTAGAAGCAAAAAATGGAATCATCTCTTGTTTTTCTCTTGCTCCAGTTTTTGCCATCTGGTTTTCCCAGAAACTTTTTACTACTGGATTGCTAACTTTTTCTACCCATTTTTTCTGGAAATCATCATCTGTAAAAAGTCTAACGATGTCAATTAACGTTCCTGGGTTTTCATTATCTGACATCAATGTCAGTGCCCCATTTCTAAAATAGTCTTGTATCCTTGGACCGAAAATTTCTCCTCCGAATAATTTTATAAAAATACTCATCGCTTCGTTCGCCAAAAGATCCTTTTGCCCTTCATTTTTTGATTCCAATAAATTAAATCCCAACGGTCTTTCAGTATCAACAGGATCAAAGATAATTACATCTTCCGCTCTTTCTTTTGGGATTCTCTCTAAAATAGATTCAATCAATTCACTATGTGGGTCAATTACACAAACTCCCTCGCCATTTTTAATATCCTGCAAAATCAAATTAGTCAGTAAAACAGATTTTCCTGTTCCAGTTTGTCCAATCCCATACATATGTCTTCTTCTGTCTTCTTTGGAAATTCTAATTTGAGTTTTAACTCCACGATAATTATTTTCTCCAATAGTAATTCCATCCTTTGGCAAATTAGCCGGCGCACCAGCTTCTCTTGAATCCAATTCTTTTACTCCTTGCACTTTTTGAATCGTTGGAAAATGAAAGATACTCGCCAATTCTTCGGAACCTAAAATAAAAGATTTCTTAGGATCAAAAGATCTAAAGATATATTGCCAAATCAATTTTTTGTTTTTCGGTAAAAATCTCCTTATGAACTTAAATGAGTTTGTTTGTGATGAATGAAATTGAGCAAACGCTCCCTCTAAAGAATCCAACATAGATTCTGTTTTCTCTTTTGTATCCGCACAAGATATCACTCGCATATTTACAGAAAATCCCTGCTGAGATGATTTTTTTTCCAAAGTTTCCATCAACTTCTGCTGAGCAGGCGTCAATTTCTCATCTTTTCTCTCCTGTTTTTCCTGATCATTTTTCTTCACTTCATCCGTCTTCGTCCCGGGCATGATGACATCCCCTAATTCTTTTACTATCCCCGCCCCAATTTGCCCAGCAACTCCTGCCCCCTCAAGTTTTTTCCCTTCTTGAATCTTCTTCGCCGCCTCGCTACCAGCTTTTTCCCATCCCTTTTGAGCAGGTTTGATCAAAATCTGAATTGCAGCCCCCTCGCCCTGTTCAATTTTACTAAAACCATTAGCAATTTCCCTTAACGAGTCTGATTCTAATTCTCTATATGTCTTAATTGGAAACATAGAATTTTTAGCAAGCGTACCAACAGACACCCCTACTGCAGAATTTTCTCTAAATATGGAATAATCATTAGGCAATTCTTCTATCTTTGCATCTGGGATTACTCCCAAAAGTTGTTTCTCTAAAAAGTTTTTGTATTTGCGAGGGACACCGAGCATAAAGTTTACTCTCTCATCAATCATTGCCACTTCCAACGCAATGTGTGGGTTTCCAATCATCATCCTCTTCCACCTACTCTTCTCTTTCAATGTGACAAGACCTGCCAAAAACTGTTCCATCACAGCAATTTCTTCTCTCAATTTTTCCAAAGTATTTGCGTTTTGATCAGATGTTTTTGATGGTGCCAACACTAAAAGCAGAGCCATGTCCAATGACCTTGCAACAACAAATTTATGCTTTAGCCCAGCAATCATAATCCACAGAGAGACTGCCACACATGCTATCCCCAAGATCAAAACCGCCGGGGCTAGAATTATATTTAGATTTTGCATTTACTATTTGTTTTTTGTACTTTTACGTTATTTGTTTTTATTAGACACCGCATCATGAAATGCATCTAAAATTTCTGGGGCTGAATTTTCTTCAGCATATTCTGTCGCAATTTGTTCGGCTTTATCTGTATCTTCATTCGCTATTTTAACCAAAGCCCTGACTAATTCTTCTGTATCCGCTCCAGCAGCTTTTAATTTTTCTAATCCATCAACATCCACTATTAACGATTTTTCATTTATCGCAACTTCCTGCAATTCTCCATTTAGTTCTTTTTCACTCATAGTTAAAATATGATTAAGCTAATTAACCTTCGCACAATTTTTTCAATAAATCTCCCAAGCCATGTCAGGTGTTCTCCTTCTACCATCGCCTGAGTGATAACTTTTTCCGCCCGAGGCGGATCAGCATTGAGCTGGTGATTTTTATTTTGATACATGTTTCACATTTTCCATGTATTTACATTATATCAGATTTTGTTGTGTTCCACAAAATGGAGTTATCCACCTATTATCGTGCGTCACCCGTGTAAAGATGTTGCATTGCAACGTCTTTACACGACGAAAAATTTCAAATAAAAAAGCAGTTTTACCCGCACGTCCGCATATGCCTAAAACTACGCGGGTTCAAGATTTTGAACCCCTACATGACGAAGCCACTTGAAAGAAACTAACGAATTAGTCCTTACTGTAGTAAGGACTATGGCAAAAACCTACCACTCTTTAAACAAATCTTCAATAATATCTTCCAACGGCACGGCGAACATGTCTATATCAATGACTTTGTAAAAATTTTGTAGAAATTGAACTTAATAACAGCAAAATATGTTTTCATGATTTTTAGTTTACCATGTTTTGGCTAATTAAAAAACATCCTCTCTAAAACTATGCTATACTATAATTAGTTCATAATTTTATCCGCGTGCAATCTGCGTTGATATCGGCGACCTATCTGCGTTAAAAATTTATTACCGCAGATTGATCGCAAATTATTACACTGATTCATGCAGAAAGATTTGAACCTTAAATAATAACTAACAATATGCAAAAAATAAAAGAATTTATTGGGAAACATACGAACATCGTTGCGGGGTTACTTTTAGCTTTAATGTGCATCCTTGCGGTTGGAAGCATGCGCGGGGAAAATGCGATCGTAGATGAGATCGCCCATATCCCTGCGGGATATTCGTACATGAAATATGGTGACTTCAGATTAAATCCAGAACATCCACCGCTATTAAAAGACTTGTCAGCAGTGCCTCTTTTATTTATCAAAAACTTAAAATTCCCCACTGAACTTTTTGCGTGGAAAGATGATGTAAACGGACAATGGGAATCTGGATGGCACTTTATTTATCACATCGGAAACGATGCAAATCAGATTGTCTTTTGGTCAAGGATTCCGATGGTTCTAATCATGCTACTATTAGGATTCTTTGTATTCAAAGCATCCAAAGAATGGTTTGGGGATAAAGCAGCGCTGATTGCCCTTTCGCTTTATGCACTCTCTCCAAACATCATCGCTCATGGGAGATTCGTCACGACAGATGTTGGAGTAGCAGCATTTATGTTTATCTCAATTTACTATTTCATCAAATGGCTAAAAAATCCAAGTTGGGGAAATGTTCTGAAAGCAAGTGTTACCTTAGCATTAGCACAACTCGCAAAATTTTCTTCGGCATTGATCATCCCTCTATTTCTTATAGCTACAATTATTTATACGGTGAGTCTATGGCTAAAATCTAACAGATCCATAAAATCATGGATGAGAATAAAACTGCAGTATGGTGGAAAACTCATGTTAATTTTCATTATAGCTTTCATTATGATCGGAATATTCTATTGGCCACATGTTAAAAATATGCCTGTTGATAAAATCCATGCGCAAATTGAAGTTGGAGTGCATTCAGAAAAAGCTGTAATGGTAAAGAATGTTTTAGATAAAATGGCTGACATCCCTCTCCTTCGCCCACATGCTTATTATCTGACTGGGTTTGCAATGGTAGTAGGACGCGTCGCTGGAGGCAACACAACTTTCTTCTTGGGAGAAGTGACAAATCAAAGTTTTAGATCATATTTCCCTGTTGTCTATTTAGCTAAGACACCGCTTGCAACGCTCATTCTAATTTTGACAGCATTTACAATGGCAGTATTTTATACCCTGAAATCCTTATCTCTCAGCCCTAAAAAGCTTTTATATGATCTTACAAAGTACTGTGTTGATCATATTACAGAAATAACACTTCTTCTGTTTATCATAATCTACGCCTACACAAGCATCACTGGAAATCTCAACATCGGTTTCCGTCACTTCATCCCTATTATGCCAATGGTATTTATTCTCACAGGATACGAGATAGCGAAATTATTTAAGGCTGAATGTAAATTAGTAGAATATCTATTTATCGGACTTCTCATCTGGTTAGCAGGAGCAACTATTTTATCTTACCCACACTATGTTGCATATTTCAACGAGGCTGCTGGAGGATCAAAAAACGGCTACAAAATTGTAACCGATTCAAATGTTGATTGGGGGCAAGATTTGCGACATCTTGTTTCATGGGTTAAAGAAAATAATATAGAGAACATCAAAGTAGATTATTTCGGAGGTGGATGCACAAAATATTATTTCTGCGACAGGATAGCCAACCCAGAAGATATTGGTCCAGCTTCTATCTCCGAAAGCGAAGCGTATGATTGTTCTAATTCCCCATTTGAAGAATGGCATGCAAATAATGGGCAATCCACAGGATGGTTCGCAATATCTGCAACATTTTTACAGAATAGTAAGTGGAATAAATTGCAGTATGGAGAGGAAGATTATGGATGGTTGAGGGAGTTGGAACCGACGGATACGATCGGGGGGTCTATATTGATATATAATATAACGGATTAGGACGGATGTAGAACGGATGCTCACGAATCACGGATTTGCATTATATTAATTCAGACAAAAAAATAATAACCTGTAGACCCTATGATCTACAGGTTATTTAAAACTATTTTTAATCAACGATAGTTTCATCTTGAGAATTCTGAGAACATATATCTTCTTCGACTGGTTGAGGTGTATCTCGTCTATACCCTCGTTCATCAATATAATATCTCATCGGAGAAGCAATTTCTTTTACTTCTCCTTCGGGACTAAAATGCATTTTTAAAATAGAAATTACCTCTTTGATAATTTTATTCCATGAGAATACATTACCTTTTTCCATATGGATTTCATATCGTTTTAATGAAACGTAACTAATCCCAGCTACTAAAAAAAGATCTTTAACGAAAGATGGCATTGTGTTTTCTTCACAATTTTTACTTTCAAAAAATTCCATCTTTTCTTTAGTAAACTCTTTATCGGCATGAATCGAAAGATGATTTGGATTAGGATGATATTCTAATTGATAGCGCATAACTTTCCTCCTTATTGATTGTTGAAATAACTTTTCGTTTATTGATAAAAACATCGTATCATGTTTTTGATAAAATGTCAAGCCTTTGCTCTTCGAGCTACGGCTTGCAGGCAAGCTCTGTATCTGGATTTTGAATAAAATAAATCAAAAACCGCTTGTTTAGGTGGGTTTTGCACATAAACCATCATCATCTCATTTGCTACATTCCTACGCGGGCGGCCATAAAGGCACGCCCCTACATAATCAATCTTCAATGTACAACGATCAATTACATCGTCGCAATCCTGCAATCCTGAATCGAGAATAATCTGAGAAATCCTACTGAATCCAGGTTCAGACAGCGTCAATTCGTTCTACTCTACCTATAAAAAACCTTCCCCGCCACCTGCAAATCCACATATTCTAAACCAGATTTTTCTGCATCGCTCATCGTCTCAAACACATTTTGCAAGACTAAAATTTGTTCATCGTAAGATCTGGAAGTATTGAAATAAATATCAAAACCATTATCTGTTTTCAGTGCAAGTTTTTGGGTGAAACATCCATCTAAAACAACATCTCTAGTATCTATTCCCATTTTCTGTTTAATTTCTTTTTTTACATTTGTAATAAACTGTAACTTTTGAGAATTGGCAGTATATTCTCCAGAAGAACAAGTCTCATTTACGATGGGCAAACTACTATCAAGGGCATCCCCTGTCACCTTTCCATCGGCATCAACTGGAAAACAATTATTATTCAAACACCAATTCAACATCCCCTGACTTCCGGTAATACTGACTTTAAGAAAATTAGGCATTTCCCATTTTACATCAGCAGATTTGATGGCTGGGATCTGGCAAAGTATTTCTTCTGCAAGTTGTTCATCAAACAAAAAAATCCCGTCTGTTGGGAGGAACCTCAAAACTTTTCTACCTAAAAATTCGTACATCGCTCGCGATGCTTGCGAATTGACTTCTGCACTTGCGCCTGTCACACTTATGTCTTGAACTTTTAGATATGGGAAAAACAGAACGAGATATGCTGATCCAGAGATGATGACAAAAAATAGAATAGTCAAAAAAACCCGCTTTACATTTTTCAGCGCGTTTTTTTTCTGAACTTTCCTATCATGTTCTTTTCGCCATTTTGGTGTTCGCATAATAAGTCTATAAAGTCCTTAAAGTCAAAAGTTTATAAAGTCCGCGCTACATCGTCCTTTAGACTTTAAGGACTTTTGACTTTATGACTTTTTTACCCACATATTGTTGTAGCACTTCCGGCACCGTCACACTCCCATCTGCATTCTGATAATTTTCTAAAATTGCAATCAAAATTCTTCCGATAGCAAAAACTGTTCCATTGAGAGTGAATACAAATTCATTTTTCCCAGTCTCTTTATTTTTATATCTAGTATTTAATCGTCTGGATTGAAAATTTGTGCATGTACTCATTGAATGTGTTTCTCTGTATTTATTTTCAGATGGCAACCATGTTTCAATGTCGTAAGTTCTTGCAGATACAAAACCGAGATCACCTGTGCAAAGTTTAACAACTCTATATGGCAATCCCAATTCTTTCATCATTTCTTCTGTATCAGCCAACATATTTTCTTGTTCTTGCTCATTATCTTCTGGTTTACAGAATACAAATCTTTCTAATTTATCAAACTGATGCACTCTTAATATCCCTTTTGTATCTTTTCCGTAAGATCCTGCTTCGCGTCTAAAACAGGTTGAAAATCCAACATATCGTTTTGGTAAATCTTCTTCTTTCAAAACTTCATCCATATACATCGTCCCAATTGATTGTTCAGATGTTCCCACCAAATAGAGATCGTCTTTTTCAAAATAATAAGATTCCTCCGCATCTCCCTCGCGAGAAAGAAATCCCATCGCTTCCATGGCTTTTTTAGAAATCATAACGGGTGGAATGACTGGAACAAATTTTTTCTCTGTCATTTTTTTCAGAGCATATTGGACAATTGCAAATTCTAATAAAGTAGCGACTCCTTTCAAATAATAGAATCTGCTTCCTGAAATTTTAGTTGCTCGTTCAATGTCAATAATATCTAATTCTTTTCCCAACTCAACATGGTTTTTAGGTTCAAAATCAAATTTATTCGGCTCACCGACTTCTCTTAAAATCTCATTCGATGTTTCATCTTCTCCAACTTTTACATCTTTTAGCGGGATGTTCGGAATTTGTAAAACTATATTGCGAATCGCATTTTCTGCTTCCTGAAGTTTATCTTCTTGTTCACCAAGTTTTTCCTTTAATTCTTTTACGGCCTTGATTTTTTCTTCACGTTCATCTTTATTTGTAATGTCTTTAATTTTTTCACTGGCGTTATTTCTTTCAGCACGTAATTCTTCAACGGAAGTTAAGGCATTTTTTCTTTCATCATCCACTTCCAACAACCGATCAATATCCACATTGATCTTTTTATCTTTCGTAGCTTTTTTAACCGCTTCCGAATTTTCTCTTATAAATTTAATGTCTAACATGCTTGAGTTTTCCTATTTATAATTGAATTAAAATTATTATTTGACACATCTTCTATATCTGCTACACTGAGAATAACCAAACTTCTCGGTTCTGTGAAAACAGAATGCGGGACTAAAGCCCGGGCGAAAGCTCGGGTTTATACTTTTCTGATGAACTTTTTAAGTTTATTAAAATCAACATATTTAGCACATCTTATTAGTTCGACAGAAATACTATGTTTAGTAGCCATTACCAAACATTTTTTCTTGTATTTCTTTTTCATTAATTTTAATAATGGTTCAAAATCACTATCTCCACTAACTAATATCAAAGTGTCATATTCATTCTTATCTTCTATGACATCAATAGTCAATTCAACATCTAAATTCCCTTTGTTAAATCCGTCTACTTTTAATGCCCTGTTTTTATTCTTTATAAATTTTATCTTTTTGCTTCTTACCTTATATCCTGTCTTTTCTAAAAAAGAAATAAATTTTGTCTGTTTAGCGAAATGAAAGTCTCTCGCAGTATAATAATAGATTTCTTGCAGATTAGTCTCATTCTTTAAGTATTCCAAGAATCTACTAAAGTCTATTTGCCATTTTAGTTTCTTTTGTGAATAATAGATATTTGAAGCATCTATAAAAACACTTACTCTATTTTTTGCAAATTTTGATAGCATTATTCTTATCTATTACATTTTTAATATACCACTTTGAGATGACTTATGAAAGACTTGACGGATTATCATTATTGTATTATGCTGTTTAGATATTGAAATCTATTTTAAGTTTTCCCGCCATGGGGATTACATGGCAGAAGTACTTTGAAAACCCGTCTCTTTGAGCCGAGGTAAAGGAGAAAATGATGATTGACGTAATATATCAATACCCTATATTATCCACATCAATTGTTGCAATTATATTGTCTATTATTGCAGCCATTCTTTTTACTTTTATAGGCAGTGGCATCGCAAAAAGAAAAAGGATTAAAGCGATTAAGGAGTTGCTAAAAGAATGTGAAGATTTTAATCCCGCCCAAATGTCTGTTGAGCTATTCAGATCTAATCTGATAAAACTCAAAAATCAAATAAAATTTTGTCCCAATGTTTCTTATGAGTTTTTAGAAACATCGGAAGAACAGATTAATAAAAAAATCCATGATATTGATCTTGAAAATGCGCAAAAATCTTTGAAAAATCTTGAAGAAAATCCAATTATGACTTTCTATAATGCATTTATGTGTTATATAGATAGAGGAGTTCTGTTTAGCGAGCTCAGAGTGACTCGCCAACGCGTGGAAGAATTAAAACGAACAGCACAAATTCAAAATGGTCTATTGCGACTGGAAAATAATACGATAGAAAAAGAAAATATTTGGGCAGGTCTAAAAAAAGAAGGACTTACAGAGAAAGATCTTTATCCTGAGGAAAATTTAGGGTAAAGATTAATTGGTAAGATCAAAAAGAAGCCTTGTTAAAAAACAAGGCTTCTTAATTTTGGAATTTTTTATTTTTCATCGTAGGGGTGAAACCATGTTTTCACCCGCGTCGTCGGTCGTCGTCTTTGTATTATCATTTATCGCACTGTCATCGTTCATCTTTTTTTGAATATTCTCCTCGTTACCCGGGCAATCACATGGAATTGCCCCTACAATATTAACGATATAATTCTATATTCCTAATTCTCAATTCTCGTCCCTCGGTTTCATCAACGGAAAGAATACAACATCTCTAATACTCTCTTGATTTGTTAAAATCATAAACAACCTATCAATCCCTACCCCAAACCCAGCTGTTGGTGGCATACCATATTCCAATGCCTCTACAAAATCATGATCAAACATCTGTGCCTCACTATCCCCTGCCTCCCTTAATTTTGCCTGATTTGAGAATCTCTCCGCCTGATCAATTGGATCATTTAATTCACTGAACGCATTCCCTAATTCTGCTCCTGCTATTAAAACCTGAAATCTTTGAGTTTTAGATTCATCGTCAGGCATCTTCTTTGCCAATGGAGAAATATCAATTGGGTGGTTTATCAAAAAAGTTGGCTGAATAATTTTGGAACGAACTAATTTTTTGTAAAGATGGTCAATCAATCTTCCTCTGCCGTCTGATGAGTCAAAATCTATTTTCTTTTCCTTCAAAACTTTTTGCATATCTTCTTTGGTTTGATATTCATCTATATCAATCCCGGATTCTTTCAAAACAATTTCTCTAAAATCAACTTTTTGCCACGGAGCCTTAAAATTCAAAATATGTTCTTTGTATTTTATTTCAAGTGTCCCAAATGTTTTTTCAATAATATCTGTATAAAATTTTTCTACAAATTTCATTAAATCATTATAGTCTGCATATGCCCAATAAAATTCCAACATCGTAAATTCCTGCAGATGTTGTGGGCTCATCCCTTCGTTGCGAAAAGTTTTCCCTATTTCATAGACTTTCTCAAAACCTCCAACAATCAATCTTTTCAAATGCAATTCTAGAGATATTCTAAGATACAAATCTATATCTAAAGTGTTGTGATGAGTAATAAATGGACACGCATCTGCACCACCGGGGATGTCTTCAAGCACAGGAGTTTCTACTTCCATGTATCCACTTTTATTAAAAAACTCTCTGATGTTGTTTACAAATTCTGCTCTTTTTACAAAAAGTTTTTTTACATCTTCATTAACGAGTAAATCAACATATCTTCTTCTATACCTTGTTTCCTCGTCTTTCAACCCAAACCATTCTTCAGGAATTGGCCGAATAGATTTTGTTAAAATTTTCCATTCAGAAACTTCTAAAGTTTTTTCTTCTTTTTTGGTCAAAAATAATTTTCCCGTAGCTTCAATGAAATCTCCGATATCAAGAAGTTTAATCAAAGCATGCTGTTCATCTCCTATAATGTCTTTCTTGAAAAATAACTGAAACTTTCCAGACTCATCTTCAACGTTCATAAAAATTACTCCACCATGCCCACGAATTGAACGAATTCTTCCAGATAAAATAATCTCTTTTGATTCTTCCGATAATTTATCAAAAGCAAGAAGAACATCTTTCACAAAATGTGTCCTTGAAGACTTAGCTGGATACGGATCTATGCCAGCCTGCTTCAACTTATTTAATTTTTCTATGCGAGCTTCTCTAAGCTCTTGTATATTGGCCATAAAGTTAAAAAGTATTAGGAATTAAGTATTAGGAATTAAGGGACGACTTGTCTCGCCGAAACCTTGGTGAAGGCAGACGATTACGTCCGTATACTTAATTCTTAATACTTAATTCTGCTATATTTAATGAGAAATCTTTTAACTTTACTTTTAATTTTATTAGCAGGAAATATTCTTTATCCTAATCCCTATTTCTCCTTTCGGACTCTGAAAAGTTGTTGATTCTCCGACTTTTAGTCCTTTCAGTGCATTACCTAATGGCGATGCTATTGAAATTCTTGATTGAGCAGGATCGGCACTTTCACCACCAACGATTTCAAATTTTTGTTCTACTCCGTCCATATCTATAACAACCGTCATTCCGATGGCAACTACATCTGGCTTCTGCCCACTTGTGTCAACAACTTCTGAACTGGCTAAAGTATTCTCAATTGTTTGGATACGATTTTCTAAAAATGATTGCGCCTCTCGCGCTTCTGAATATTCTGCATTTTCACTCAAATCTCCTTGCGCTTTTGCATCACGCAATCTTAAAGCCACTTCAGATCTTTTATTTGTCTTCAGCTCTTCCAGCTCTTTGGCAAGACCGTTAAATTCTTCTCTTGTTAATTTTTTAAACTTTTCCATAATATGTTTATTTAATAATTATCTACAATTAAAATGTATTATACGCTAATTAGGAACCTCTTGTCAAAAAGAGTTTATCCAGAATGACAGAATCTCTTTAGCAATAGGAACAGCAACCGCACTCCCACCTCCTCCCCCTTCCACCAACACAGTTAAAACTATCTCTGGATCATCATACGGGGCAAAACATACAAACCATGCATGAGTTAAGTCATCTCCTCCAAATTCCGCTGTCCCCGTCTTTCCCGCTACTTCCATCGGGAGAGTACTTAAGGCTATCGCCGAACCATCAACAACGCTCTGTCTCATCGCTTTCTTAATAATCGCGATGTTTTTTCTTTCCGCATCAACACTGAAAAGCAATTCAAGATCAATCATCCGTTTATTGCCATCATCATCAACTTCGTAAAGTCCTATATGCGGTTTGATGGCAGCTCCATCGTTCGCTATTGCTGCTGTCCAGACAGTGGCTTGAAGTGGCGTCACTAATAGATCTCCTTGCCCAATGGACACATGATATGTATCCCCCAAATACCATTGTTCTCCTTTAACTTTTTCTTTCCATTCAGGATTCGGAATTGTCCCCATCGCTTCCCCAGACATATCTATTCCCGTCCATTTTCCTAAATTAAAAGTACTAAAATGTTCACTTAATTTATTTATCCCCATCCCGTTGATGTTCCCGTTTCCTCCTCCAATAGTGTAGAAAAAAATGTCTGATGATTCTGCAATCGCACTGTAAACATTCATCGGTCCAAGTCCATTTCTCTTCCATCCATAAAAATTATATACTACAGATGGATCATATTGATTAACTATTTGGATTAAACCATTGTCTTGAATGATGGTTCTGTCACTTATAATTCCATCTTCCAAAGCAAATAATGCTACCATCGGTTTCACAATAGATCCTGGTGGGTATGTTCCAGAGATGGCTCTATTAAATAACGGATTATTTTTATCTTTTGTTAGATTTGCAAATTCAGATTCTTTCATGCTACCAGAAAAAACATTACTATTAAAAGAAGGAATATTAACCATCGCCAATATCCCGCCCGTTTTTGGATTCATCGCTATCACACATGCTTTAGAAACATCTGCCTCTTCTATTTCTCCTATATGCTTTTGCAAAATTTCAAAAATCTTTTCCTGCAACTCAAAATTTATTGTCAAAATTAAATCATTACCAGCATCAGCTTTTCTAACAGCAAGAAGCTTTTTTTTATTCCCCAACGAATCCACCTCAATTAACTTTGCTCCAAACATCCCCCTCAGATGTTCATTATACCACATCTCCGCTCCAGATTTTCCGATTGATTCAATTGGTAAATAATCAGAATTTTCCTCCATATCTTTTTCCGAAACTCTCCCTATATATCCTGCCACATGCGCAAATGCTTCACCATATGGATAAAAACGCGTGACGCCATCAACAATTTCTATCCCACTTAATTGTTCCTGATTTGCCTTAATTGCCATCGCTAATTCTTTGGGGATATCTTTGAAAGTCACTATGTCTGATTTTTGACTTACCAATTTTTCAGAATTTATAATCTCGTTAATCGTTTCTTTACTATCTTCGTCTATGGCATTCGCCAACATCATTAACTTTTCTTTTTCGTGAAAGTTTCGGACATCAATAGCAACATCAAAAGTGGAAACATTCCAAACTAATTGCTGTCCATCCTGTGAAAAGATAATTCCTCTTGGTGCTTCAATTGGTATTCTTTTTATTCTATTTGACAGAGCTTCTTGCTGATAAGAACTACCTTGCACGATTTGGAGATAAAAAGTTCTTGAAAACAAAAAAAGCATAATTGAGCACACGCATATTCCTAATATAAAAATTCTTCTCCGACTTAAAGACTGTTCTATTTCTCCTTCTTCCTCATCTGAACCCAAACCAAAAATTACCTCTTCCGGAGTTATTTCATTTTCATTATGCGATACTTGATACCTACCAAATTCTTTTGACTTTCCCATTATTATAAACCCATCTTCCAATAAAAAATAATGATGTTTCTATGATCACAAATGTCATCAAAGAATACAACGCACCAGCAAAAAAAGTTTCACCTTTCAATAACATTGAACCAGCATAAATTATGAGATAAAAAAACATTGTGGAAAGGACAGTATTGAATAGCCTACAACTAGTCTGATTTTCCCAAAAATATGTTTTCTTTTGTGCCATCAAAAAATACGAAATTACAAAAGCAATGAAAATTATCCACCAAGGATGTTCTGAAAAAATACTGATAATACTCACTGGAACAATTACCCACAAAAAATTTCTCTTATTTCCAGCAAGCGATGCGATCATTAAAATTGCCACTAAAGAAAGGACGGGAGATGTTCCTAAAATGGTTAAGCGTGCAAAAAAAGAAACATCTAAAATTGCAAAAAAAGTTAATGTTAAAAAAATGATAACTCCAAACATTAAAATCAGATTCTTTATAAAATTATGACAACACTCTCTATTTGCCTCAATTTGATCAATGGTTCTATCTCCGCTTTTTTGAATACTTCATTAGCTAAAGTTTTTACTTCCGCCACACTGCCGATTGGAATTGCTCTTGGAAAAATTCCCCCAATCCCAGAAGTAATAATCATCTCGTCTATCTCTAATTCCTCAAATTGAGGGATCATATCAAGGCTAAGTGATGTTCCGAAATTTCCTTTAACAATTCCTGATATTCTTGAAGATTGGGTAATCGCCGCGACAGAACTTCTGGAAGAGAAAATTAACAGAACTTTTGAAAAACCATCTGCAACATCGTCAATCTTGCCAATTAAAGCTCCTTCTTCAGAAACAACTGGCATCCCCTTTTGAATGCCATCTTTCAACCCTTTGTTTACAGTTAATAGGCTTTCAAAGTTCAATGGGTCAAAACCGCAAATATCTGCCCTTAATGTTTTTCTACCCATCTCTGCCGATATTCCCAACTGTTTTTTTAGTGCATCATTCTCTTTCTCCGCTTCTTTTAGCAGAACATTTTCGGAGATCAATTTAATGTTATTTTTTGTAAGAGTTATATTCTCGCTAACGATGTCTTTCATCGTAAAAACTGATTTTACCGACATATATAAATTATCACCCATCTTCACAAGTGGATTAGTAATCGCCATCGCCCAATTAATCACAAAAGAATCTGATTTAATCAAAAAACCACCCAATACGAAAACAGCTATTGCTACTATACATGTTTTTCTAATATATTTATGTTTTACATTTTCCATCGTTCAAAATTTCAAATTAACAAATTTCAAATTTCAAAAAAAATCTTAATAACAAATATCTAAATACTAAAAACTAGTAAATATCAGGTTATATAGCGTGTTTTAAAATTAGAAATTAAAGTATTAGAAATTATTTTGAAATTTGAAATTTGGACTTTGAAAATTCTATTCCGTATTTACCAAAACTTCTCTAACCGATTCAACATCTTCCAAAATAATCCCAGTTCCTCTAACAACCGTCGTGAGTGGATCTTCTGTAATACGAACGGGCATTTTTGTTTCATCGTGTATTACTTTGTCTAACCCTCTTAAAAGTCCTCCCCCTCCGGTTAAAATAATTCCTCTACTCATTATATCTGCCACTAATTCTGGCGGAGTTTCTTCAACGACAGCTCTGGTGTTTTCAACAATAATATCCACTGTTCTTTTTAGCGCTTCTCTAATTTGTTCTTCGTTGATCGTAGCTTCTTTAGGCAAACCTGTCACAATATCTCTTCCTCTAATTTGTGTTTCTAATTTCTTTTCTGTCCCACATGCGGAACCAATTGCTATCTTCACTGATTCTGCTGTTCTCTCTCCTAACAAGATATTAAACTCTTCTCTGACAAAACGAATAATGCTTTCATTCATTTCATCACCTGCAATTCTCAAATTTCTAGAACAAACTATTCCCCCCAGAGAAATCACTGCAATATCCGTAGTCCCACCTCCTATATCAACGATCATATTCCCTGCCGCATCTTGCACAGGAAGACGCGCTCCAATTGCCGCAGCCATCGGTTCCTCAATCAAATATGCTTCCCGCGCTCCAGCGCTGATCGCCGCATCTTTTACAGCCTTCCGTTCAACTTCTGTCACTCCTGATGGTATTCCAATTACCACTCTTGGCCTAAACAAAAAAGAGAAAAATCCTTTTTGAACTTTTTCAAGAAAATATTTAAGCATCTGTTCTGTCACTTCAAAGTCAGAAATGACACCATCAACAAGTGGTCTCGTGGCAACGATGTGAGCAGGAGTTTTGCCAACCATCTTTTTCGCTTCCTCCCCAATCGCTAAAATCTTCCCCGTTTTTTTATTGATCGCAACAACGGAAGGCTCATTTATTACAATGCCCTTATCACGAACATACACTAATGTATTTGCAGTACCCAGGTCTATACCGACATCTTGTGAGAGAAAATTTATCATAAATTTTCGCAGATCTCACGCTGATTATTACGCTGATTCAACGCTGATACGTCGTTTCTGCGTCTATTCAGCGTAATAATCAGCGATCTATCCGCGCTTAACATAATTAATCAGTTTATCTATTGTTATTATCTCCACATCATCCATTCCTCTCCTTTTCACCTCAACAGCCTCCTGTTCTAATGTTTTCTTACTAACAACTATTCTATATGGAATTCCCATCAAATCTGCATCTGCAAATTTTACTCCAGCAGATACATCTCTGTCATCGTATAACACCTCAATTCCAGATTCTGATAATTCATTATAAATTTTGTCAGCAGTTTTATCATCTGTTAGTTTTATTAAGTGAACATGAAATGGTGCTATCGCTTCTGGCCAAATGATTCCTTTATCGTCGTGAAATATCTCAACAAGAGCTCCCATTATTCGCGATGGTCCAATACCATAACATCCCATAATAACATTTTTATCGCTCCCATCTTTATCTTTGTATTTCAGATCGAATGCTTTAGAAAACTTCTCTCCGAGCTTGAAAATATTCCCCACTTCAATTGATTTTTTTTCTTTCAGATCTGTATTTCCACATTTTGGACAAACTTTTTGCTCATCAATAATTTCTTTATTCACAGCAATTGAACATTTCTCACAAAAATAAATAGTGTCTTCTCCGACATCCGCTAATGTTTGGTATTCATGAGAGTATTTACTAAAGGCTCCCCCAGTAGCATAGGTTAGGTGTGTAATGTCTCCGATCCCTAATCTTCGGAAGATCTTTACATAAGCATCTTGTGCTTGTTCGTAATATTGATCCAAATCATTTTGATCAACATGAAAAGAATACAAATCCTTCATTCTAAATTCTCTTCCACGCAATAACCCAGATTTTGCTCTTTCTTCATTCCTGAATTTCGTTTGAAATTGATAAGCAGAAAAAGGAAGGTCTTTATATGAATTAATAAACTTGCTCATCAACGGAGTGATAGTTTCTTCATGTGTTGATCCGAGAGTTAGGTCGCGCTGATTAGCCCCTTGAAATTTGTAAAGAACATCTCCCATAGAATCCCATCTGCCAGTTTTATCCCAATTCTCTTTTGGTTGCAAAGCAGGCATCAAAATTTCCTGCCCATCAATCGCATTCATTTCCTCGCGAATAATGTTCTCTATTTTGTTTAGCACTCTGAGTCCTAAAGGCAAGAAAGTATAAACACCTGCCATTAATTTATCAACAAATCCTGCCTGCATCAAAAGCCGAGCATTCAAACTCGTTTCATCTTTCGGTGCTTCTTTTATCGTCTTCGTAAAAAGTTTTGTTTGTTGCATATTGTTTATTATGTTATTAGAATGCTCACGGGAAAGACCCTTATACAGTCCTGTCTGTATCGGGGGCTTTTTCTTTTTTATTTATCAATTTATTCTTCATATAATTAAAACCCCACCGTGCCTCTTACGAGGTCAGGGTGGGTGATTTTAGCTAATATTATATTATCAAACGCTTTCGCGTTTGTCAAATTAAGATTTATTCCCATAACTGATTTTTTTCTTATAAATTTGATGTTTATCATGCCTTTAATATATCATTTTAGACTGTCTTGTGAAAGACTTGACATGGTCTATGGTTTATGCTATAATACCTGTATATTTCGTAGACCCCCCTATTATGGGAAATTTACAATAACGTACCTTAAAAAGGAGTTAATGATGAGTAAAAGTACTGATTTCTTAAATCGTCCTTGCTATATCTATTTATCAATTGTATTATTAGCCGTGACTATTATTTTTTCTATTTGGGTTGCTTCTGTTATTCCTATTGACAGAAAAGATAAAAGTATCAATAATCTTGAACTTCAAGAATTTGTTCAGAAATTGAATATAATTTCTGAACAACATCGAAAAGAGGAACAAAAGATCTTCAGAGAAGCCTTTGAGAAAGGTATTCTAGACGAAGAAACTTATAAAGAAATCAACGGATGGTACGTTGATTTAGAAGAATAAGGAGATTATTATGCCCATTATACCAGAAAAATATATGATTATTGGTACTGTAATATTAGGTATCTTGCTAAGTTACTTTCTGTGTCGTTTTCTGACACATTTAGTAAAGAAAATAAATAAATAGTAATGATTCAGCAGAATCTAAAACGGGCTCCATTCAGCAGAATGGAGCCTAAAATTTTGTCTTGAACTATGATATAAATGATTTAATTGAATACTATGATTACGACGTCGTCGTTTCATAGTTAATCATTTAATCAATTTAATCACAGTTCAGACAGTTATTGAACGTTAATACTGTATAATTACAAGTTTGCTTCGTCGTCCCTCCTCGCAATGACAGGGTAAAAGAACGCCATCGTATCCGTGATCAGTGAGCATTCGTTCTACATCAGTGTTAATCCGTTCAGAAAAGTCTAATAACATCTCTCGCCGTAATCAACACCGCCAACACAATCAACATCACAAACCCAGATAGATGGATCCATTGCTCCACTTTTTCATTTATAGGAGAACCTTTTATTTTTTCAATTATTAAAAATATAAATCGTCCGCCATCTAATGCTGGGAGAGGAAAAAGATTTATTAGAAACAAGTTTAAACTCACCATCGCTATTACCCAAAGAACATAAGAAAATCCCATACTTGCGATCTGCCCAGACATCGCAACGATACCGACTGGGCCAACAACATCAGCAGGTATTTGCCCTTTGGTAAATAATCTCACTATCATATCTCCCAAAAAAGCAAAAATTAATTTTGTTAAATCCCATGTGGATTTCAATGCTTCAACAGGAGCTTTATACCAAACAACTTTGACTAGTCCTGCTCTCACTAACCCTACTCCCATCGCCCCCTCATCATCAGGATATTCTACTCTTGGGATTAAAGAAATTTCCATTTGTTCACTCTCTCTGCTAATCAACAATTTTATCTGTTCACCTTTATATTCCATAACAGTATTCTGGACAGTCTCAACTTTTTCTATATCTATTATATTATTTTCAACAGAAACCCCGTTAATGATGTCTCCCATTTTCAAACCTGCAACATCTGCAGGAGAGTCTGGGACAACATCGGCAATTTGCACATATGGATTTAGCGCAGTGATATTGCTATCTTCTATAACAGATGGTGATCCCAAAATATGGACAGCTCCAAAAAGTAAAATTGCGATCAGCAAATTCATCGCAACCCCCGCTAAAATCACAGCTGATTTTTCCCAAAAAGATTTTTCCTTAAAACTTCCTTCTCCACGCTCTCCATCTTCTCCTTTGATTTTTACAAATCCTCCGAATGGAATCCAATTTATAGAATAAACAATTCCACTTTCCTTAGCACGATATGAAAAAAGTCTTGGTGGATAACCAATACCAAATTCTTCTACTTTCATTCCCGTCCATTGGGCGACAAAAAAATGACCTATTTCATGAGCCAGAATTAGAAAACTTAAACTTAAAATTGCGACAATCCCTGCTATCCACATCATACAGTCATAATTTCCTTTTCTTTTTCTTTAGCAATTTCATCTGCCATTTTATTAAACTGATCTACTTCATCCTGCATTTTCTTTTTTGCTATGGACTCATCATTTTCATCAACTGAAGCACCGCTTGATTCTAATATCTTATGCCTCACTGCACGCATGGATACCCTCGCCTCCTCAAGTTTCTTTTTAATGGTTTTGGCTAACTCACGTCTTCGTTCCTCAGTAGGAGAAGATAAATTAATACGCATTACAGCACCATCTTCTTGAACATTTAATTCTAACTTTTTCTCAAGAGCTTTTTTTAATGCAGATTTTACGGTTGTGTCCCACGGCGAAATCACTATCGTTCTTGATTCTGGAATAGATACACTTGCAATCTGTTTAACTGGCATCATGGAGTCATAACACTCCACCATTATATTTTCAACCAAGGATGGATGTGCCCGACCAGTTCTGATTGCTAAAAGTTCTTTTTGAAAATGTTCTAATATCTTATTGAAATCATTATTCATTTTTTTATATTGTTATACCTCCTTTACTTTTTTATTTATAATTATTAATAATATAATACTCCGTAGCTATTATAACAGCTGACCTTCATTAAATCAATCAGACAAAAAGCTCCGGAGTATTATACAAAATAGGATTTATTTAGCGAAGGAGTATAAAAATAAATTCTCTAAAATTAATTTTACATTAGCTCCAGACATACTAATTGATTCGTATGCCTGCAAAAGCTCTTTTAATAAATTAATAGCTTTAGCCTTCTCTGAGAAACTCTCCGAAAGCATTAACTCCCGCGCCTCTCCAATCCAATTATACAACAGGAACTGGATGTTAGCTACTATATCTACATTCTCTGCTTTTTTATCTTTGGCTTTTTTGGTCTTGTCAGCCGTCTTGTCCGCCGTAGCTTCCGCAGACTTGTCCGCCGTAGCTTCCGCAGAAGCGAAGGCAGAAGCCTTCTTTTTAGGACTAATCTCCGTCGCAAAATCAAGCAATTCCCCTACATCAGCATTTAACAAAAAACTTAATTTCTTATCAATCAATTTATTCTTAAAACCATGGACAAGCCCCGGCCTTCCCATACTGAAAGATAGGACTGAATCAATCGTATCATCAGGAACACCGATCTGTTTCGCAACATCTTTCATAAGATGATTTGACAAAGGATAGAATTTCAAAACAACGCAACGCGATTCCACAGTTGGAAGAACTTCACGAGATGCTGTCAAAATGAAAATGACATCCGCCAAAGGCTCTTCCAATGATTTCAAAAGAGTGTTGAGCGCATCCAAACGCATTCTATCTATATTATAGCACACTACCACTTTACGAGAAGCCTGTTGTGGAGATAAACATATTTTCTTTCTAATTTCTCGCACTTTCTTAATCATTTCATCCTGCCCACCCTCTAAAATTATACTATCCGGGTGCCTTTCTAAATCCTCTGAACACAGAATTGATTTCGCAAACTGTTTTGCCAAAGTTTTCTTTCCCAAATGTTTTGCCCCACGAAAAAGATAGGCATGTGGGAAAATACCATCCTCTAAATTCTTTTTTAAAAATTCTTGATTTTTTTTATTTCCAAAGATCTCTATCATATTTATACTCTAGTTACTTAGTTGCCTAGTTAATTAGTTAATCAGTTGATTAGTCACGCTACGAAAATATTCCAGAAACTCTCTACGGAATCTCTCTTTAGAAAATTTCTCTGCTTCTTTTTTAATAACATGTGCATCATACTTGGCAAAATTTTCTCGTAATCTTTTCACTCCTTCCGCTAAAATTTCTACGGATGGACTATCAAAAAATTCTCCTGTTTTCCCTTCTTGAACAATCTCCAACGCTCCTCCTCCTCTGAACGCTAAAACTGGTTTCCCCATCATCATTGCCTCCGCCATCACAATCCCGAAATCATCATCTCCCGGAAAAATCAAAGCCCTGCAATTAGCAAGTAGCCCCCACTTTTCTTGATCAGAAACATTCCCCATAAAATCAATGTTTGAATGAGCCATCTTTTTAAGATATTTTTTCTCGTTTCCATCCCCCACTACAATGAGAGGCAAATTTAATTTATTAAATGCCTCCACAGCAAGATCAATCCTTTTGTATGGAGATAATCTAGAAATAATTAAAAAGTAATTTTCTCTATCACATTTTTTTATATCACAAGGAATTTCAACTGGTGGGCAAATCACCTTACTTTCTTTTCTGTAATATTTTTTTATTCTATCAGAAACATTTTGTGAATTTGCAATAAAATAATCTACCCTTTGAGAACTGGAAAAATCCCACACTCGCAAATAATTCGTCAGCAAACAAATCATTGCACGAGTTATCGGACCCTTTCTCTGCTCTTTTTTATACTGCCAATACCAATCCCACGCAAAACGCATAGGGCTATGGCAATAACAAATATGCACGGTTTTTGGTCTCACTATCACACCTTTAGCAAATGCTCCACTTGAAGATATGACTACATCAAAATCTCTCAAATCAAATGTTTCTGGAAGTGATGGGATTATCGGGAGTAAATATCGTTTCCGCTTTTTAATAAATTTTGGCAATCTATTAATGAACGATGTATGAACTTTCGTCTTCCCTATAAATTTACCAATTTTTTCTTTGTCATAGATCAAAGTAAAAACTTCCGCTTGCGGAAACAATTCAAGAAGCGTCTCCAAAACTCTTTCTGCTCCACCCCAATATTCTAAATAATCGTGAACGATTGCTATTCTCATATTACTTACTATTGATAAACTGACTACAAAACTCTTTTATAATTCTCCAAATTATCCAAAATTATTCCTGCCCCTTTAATTACACATGTCAACGGATCATTAGCGATGTAACATGGGACACCTGTGCAGGTTGCTATTAGCTCATCTATATTCCGCAAAAGAGCTCCTCCTCCCGAAACAATCATTCCCTTATCTATAACATCCGCGGAAAGTTCTGGAGGGGTATCTCGCAAAACAGATTTAACAGCATTTATAATTTCCCGCAAATTATCTTGAATCGCCTCAACAACAGAATTTGTAGATATCTCAATTGTTTTAGGCAATCCTGTAATTAAATCTCTCCCTCTAATTTCCAAAATATCTTCGTTCTCTTGAAACACCGCGCTTCCGATGGCTATTTTGATTTCTTCAGCAGTTCTATTCCCCACCGCTAATCCATGTTGTTTTTTGATCATGTCAGCGATGGACTTGTCTATTTTATTCCCACCAACCCGCACAGACGCACTTGCAACGATCCCTCCCAAAGAGATCACCGCAACTTCACTCGTCCCCCCTCCGATGTCAACTATGAGATTCCCAGACGGAGCCGCAATAGGGATATTCGCTCCCAACGCCGCAGCAATTGGTTCCTTGATAATGTAAACCGCCTTCGCCCCACTTTGTTTTGCCGCCTCAAGAACGGCTCTCCTTTCAGTTGAAGTAATACCAGCAGGAACTGAAATTAAAACTTCTGGACGAGTTAATCTCACACGCCCGCATGTCTTGTTGATAAAATATCTAATCATCGCCTCCGTCGCCTTGTAGTCTGCTATCACCCCATCCTTTAATGGACAAAGAGCTTTGATGTTTTCTGGTGTTCTCCCCAACATCTCCTTTGCTTCTTTCCCAACAGCCAAAACACTGTCGTCCACCATTGAAACCGCCACAACAGATGGTTCATTGATAACAATTCCCTTCTTTGGAACGGATACTAAGATATTCGCTGTACCTAAATCAATAGCAATTTTTTTGGCCATATTATCCTTGACATTATACTTAATTCATCGTATAGTAGACTATATGCGTAGATCAACTAGAACAATCTTGTTTTTCTCATGTTTGGTAATCTTTTTGATTTCATGCCCTATTATTCTTGCCTATTCTATAGGCTATGCTTTTGACATCAACGGTAAAAAAATAGTTCCAACTGGATCAATTTCAATTAAAAGCTTCCCTAAAAATGCAACTATTTCTCTTAATGGAATACTGTCAGAAAAAGTTTCTCCATCTTTGATTCCTAACCTATCAGCAGGGCTGTATGATGTTGAGATCTCTAAAACAAATTATCTGCCATGGAAGGAGACTATTGAAGTTAAAGATTTTCATTTAACATCTATTGATAATATCTTACTCTTCCCTAAATACCCACTCTCACGAAAAGTTACAGATGACTTACGATGGATACATTTTGCACCTTCCAGATTATTTGCAATTGGCATGCAAAAAGAAACCCTCTCTCCTATCCTCCTTAACTTAAGTATAAACGAAATGCCTGCTTTTTCAAGTATTGACAATGATTACAAGATAGTATCAATAGAACCCGACTCTATCGCATGGTCAGCCAAAGAAAAATATGTTTCTTTCTTTGCAATACTAAATAACGGACAAAAAGGATTCTATTATTTTGATTCCTCTAACCCTCAAAAAATTACACCAATCATACTTGGGCTATATTCAGATTTGCAAATTGTCTGGCATAGTGTAAATGATAATATAGTTTTATGTTCCCATGAAAATCAGATAACGCAGAAAAACTTATCTTCTGAAGAAGAAATAATCATCGCTGAAGAAGCGATTCAATTTTTTTCTAAAAATAACAAGATTTATTTTATTCAACAGGATTCCGGATTTATTTATGTTGTTGATGATCCATGGATAGTCCCATCAAAAAATAGTGAAATAAAAAAAGAACAGTTCACAGAAAATTCCATTTCAACAAATAATAAATACAATTTTTTCAACATTACTAACGATCAATTTTTAGCACATGGGGATGATGGTTCTATTTTTAACATTAATAAAAAGTCTATAAACAAAATTCGGAATTATATTGATGGAGTTGATATTAGCGATCAGGGTAAAATTCTTACTTACAGAGCACATGAGATTAATTTACTATCAGACTACGATTTAGAGTTGCAAGATGTGCCTGTTACATCAGAAACAGCAGAGAACATATCCGCCTTAACTTTAACAGAGGAAGAAGAAGACCTGTCCGCTGTAGCTCCTGCAGAAATGAAAATAGAGACACAACAGTTTATACATTATATTGATGAACCGATTAAAAAACTATCATGGATAACAAATAATCATATTGCGTATCTTTTAGAAAACGGAAATTTTTTCATCGCAGAATTAGATAATGATGGACTGTCAAATACCATCTTTCCGATCAAAGATACAATGGAAGATTTTTGGATTAGTAAAAATAGTAATAGCGTGTATCCTGTGTTATATTATATTGAAGATGGGGAGCTTTATAAAATGGATTGGGAATTATAAAAGGGTTTAGAGATAAACCCTTTTTACTTTTGTCCCAGTGGGAACATTGATATTAAAAATTTCTGTCCAGTTCTATAGTTTTATCTAATATGACAGCTTTCCCCTTTTCGTTTTCTCTCATTTCAATAAAAACCGCATCCGATTCAAAAAGATAAGCATCGTCTAATTGTCACGACTTCACTTTTCTCTTCTTTTAATCTTTGTTTTAGCTTTCTCCAATAAGCGCCTGGGTCAACGCTATCCGTCAATGCTTCGCATGCATCAATAACCGAAAACCACCATTCGTTTTTATAAATAGTTCTACGGACTTCTTTTTTCCTAAAAACTGCAATTTTTGTAGTTGTTGATATTTCTTTTTTCATAAAATTTTACTAATTTGTTATTATAGAGCCTCTATAGTATATCCTATGAGGGCTCTATAGTGGCAACTACATTTTATTTTCCCGACTTCCAATCTGATATAAGGATTTTACCCCTACCATAAGATTCTACAACTATTTTCTGTCCATCTCGCCATCCATAATCATCTATTATTTCTTTAGGGATAGTTACGCCATAGCTATATTTATTCTTCTTTCAAAAAATACCCCGTTACGAGGTATTTTTGATTCATAATTCTTGATTCTTAATTCTCGTCTATCGTTTTGTCCACTGCGGTGCACGTCTCGCTCTTCTTAAACCTGGTTTCTTTCTTTCTTTCATCCTTGGATCTCTTGTTAAAAATCCTACTGATTTCAAAAGTGGTCTGCAATCAATATCTTTCTCCATAAGCGCTCTAGACAATGCAAGTCGTGCTGCACCAGATTGACCTGTTTTACCACCACCTTCGGCTTTAATGGAAATAAAAACATCTTTCTGATTTATCCCAACAATTTCCAACGGCTTATAGATATTAAATAACTCAACAGATGAACTAAAATAATCTTTGATCGCCATACCGTTAATTAAAGCTTTATTTTTTAATTCTTTTGGACAATCAAAATAAATTCTTATTTTAGCAGTAGCTGTTTTTCTTCTTCCTAAACCATAAAAATACTTCCCAGCTTTGCTAAGATCTATTTCTTTCTCTTCCACTTTTTTATCTTCTGTAATCATATATTTTATTTAGCTTCTTCTTTGGTTACAAATTTATCTTTATAAGCATGGTTAGCGTTTTTGAAAATCTTTAATCTTCTCATCATCGGAGTTCTCAACTTATTTTTAGGCATCATCCCGTTGATTGCTTCTCGCATTACATTATCAGGGAAACGTTCAAAATAATCTGTCATCGGTATCTCTTTTAGCCCGCCCATGTATCCAGAGTGATGACGATGAATCTTGTTCTCTATTTTTCGCCCAGAGAAAGATGCTTTGGAAACATTTGTGATCACAACATAATCTCCCTTATCTTCATTGTAAGTGAAATCTATTTTACTCTTTCCTCGCAAAAGCACTGCCGCCTGTTCAGCCACTTTACCTATTACTTTATTTTCGGCATCTATTAGGTGCCATTTTCTTGAAATAATTTTACTCATTGATTAGTTCTATTATTGCCATCTCTGCTCCGTCTGTTTTCCTTGGAGCTAATTTCGTAATTTTCGTATATCCACCTTTTCTGTTCTGGAATTTAGCACCAGCAATTTTCATAACCTTTAGAGATGCTTCCTTGTTTAGTGTCTGATTCATTCGCTTTATAGCACTCAAATCGCCCCTCTTAGCCCTTGTAATCATCTTTTCCGCCCTTGGAGCGGTTTCTTTGGCTTTAGCACACGTAGTCTTGATTTTTTCATGAATAATCAAAGAAGAAACCAACCCGTTCAACAGCGCGTTTCTCTGGTCTTTTTCTCTAGATAATACTCTTCCTGATTTATGATGTTTCATACCTGTTTTATTCCTTTAATGATAATCCTGCTTTTTTGCAAGCTTCTTCAACTTCTTCTAAACCTTTTGCTCCCATACCTTGTAATTCAGAAAGCTCATTCTTTGTCTTGCTTGTAAGAGCATCTGTTGAAACGATATCATTGTCTTTCAGAAGTCCTACTGTTCTTTTTGACAAACTCAACATATCAATGCCATTAACACTTTCTGCAACAGACTCTTCGTTAATTTCATTTACAGAATCTTCAACGTCTTCACCAGCAATTGAGCTAAACTGTTTCACAAGAATTTGGACTGCATCAGCTAACGCATCTTTAGGATCAACAGAACCATCAGTCTCTATTTCTAATGCTATCTTGTTATAATCAGTCATTTGTCCCACTCGCATATTTTCAATATTGTAACTTACTTTTGTAATTGGAGAGAACATAGCATCAATAGGAATAGTTCCTATAGTTTCATCTGAATCATGATTTTCAGCTGGAACATAACCGATGCCTTTTTTGATTTTCAATGTCATTTCAAGAGTAGCTTTTTTATCTGTAAGAGTTGCGATGTGCTGATCTTTATTTACAACACTTGCTCCAGATGGAAATTCAATGTCTCCAGCCTTCACTTCTTTTTCTCCAGAAACTTTTATTGTTGCAGTAGCCTCTTCTTCTCCTTCCATCTTTACTCTAACTTGTTTCAGATTAAGAATAATTTCCATCACATCTTCTAAAACATTCGGGATTGTAGAAAATTCATGGCTTGCTTCTTTGATAAAAATACTTGTAATCGCAGCTCCGGGTAAACTAGAGACTAACACTCTTTTCAGAGCATTTCCTAACGTCAAACCATATCCAGGATGGCATGGTTTAATTTCAAAAAAAGTTGTATTACCGTCCTTCTTTAATACTACGGGACTTTTTGGTAAAATTATGTTTTCCATAAAAAATTCCTCTCCCTAAATTATTATCTTGCATACAGCTCAACAATAAGCTGCATATTTGCATTAATGTTTACATCATCCATAGTTGGTTCATTCAAAACCTCTCCAACTAATGTTTCGCTATTAAACTTTAACCATGCAGGAAATTCATAACCTTTCAATACTGTCGCTACATCCTTAAATATTCCTTTTGGCTGACTGCTTTCTTTCAAGTAAATTTTATCTCCAACATTCACTACAAATGATGGAATATCTACTTTTCTCTTCTTGCCTTTTCTATCAACTAATATATGTCCATGTGATACAATCTGTCTTGCCAATCCACGAGATTTCGCTAATCCCATTCTGTATATCACATTATCAAGTCTTTTTTCAATAGCAAATAATATAGCTTCTCCAATCACTCCTTTTCTGCGACTTGCAGTTTCATAATACTTCCTAAATTGTCTTTCGGCAATACCATAAGTTCTTTTTACTTTCTGCTTCTCTCTCAACTGTGTCCCGTATTCAGAGCTATTTCTTTTGAATTTTTTTCCATGCATTCCCGGAGCGTATGGTTTTTTCACCATCGCACATTTAGGAGTAAAACAACGATCACCTTTCAAAAAAAGTTTTTCTTTTTCTCTCCTACATTGTTTGCATTTTGCATCTATCATCATATGATTAAACTCTCCTTACTTTAGGTGGACGGCATCCATTATGAGGAATTGGCGTCACGTCTTTAATAGAATTTATAATAAGTCCATTGGCGATTAAAGCTCTTGCTGCAGATTCTCTTCCAGGTCCGACTCCTTTAATGAAAACTTCTACTTCTTTAATCCCTGATTTTCTTGATTTCTCTACTGCATTTTTTGCCACCAAACCAGCTGCATACGGAGTAGCTTTCTTTGCACCCTTAAATCCAATTGATCCAGCAGAAGCCCAACTAATAATTTCACCTTTGGAATCTGATAAACAAACCATAGTGTTATTATATGTTGATTGAATATGCGCCTGTCCAGAAGTCACTTTTTTCCTTGACTTTTTAATAGAACCAGCAACGGCAGTTTTTAACTTGCCCGGATCCTGACTTACACTTTTTACAGTTTTCTTTCCCATGTAGTTTCACTAATTATCACTTATGTAGAACGAATGTTCACAAATCACTAATAACGGATTCGTGATTAGTGAACATTCGTTCTGTTTCGTGTTGATTCGCGTTTATGTTTTCTGGTTAGCTGCTTTTCTTCCGCTTCCAGCGCTTACTCTAACATTTCCTCTTCTTGTCCTAGAGTTTGTCTTCGTTCGTTGTCCTCTTACTGGAAGATTTTTCTGATGGCGAATTCCTTTATAGCAACCGATGTCTTTCAGTCTCTTGATGTTAGCTCCTATAAATCTCCGTAAATCACCTTCTACTATAATCCCATTTTTTTCAATTGCTTTTTTGATAGCATCTATTTCATCAATGGTTAAACTCCGTGCCTTCTTACTTGGATCAATTTTTGTCTCTTCAAGAATTTTAGCACTCTTTGCAGGACCCATACCATAGATGTAAGTCAAAGCAATTTCTATTCTTTTGTCATTCGGGATTTCTATCCCAAGTAATCTAGCCATAAACGATGAATTAAGAATTAAGAATTAAGAATTAAGAAATCGTTATCTCTATAATTACTAATTCACAGCCCCTAATTTATTCGCACGACACCGTCGTCATTGATTATTCGTCCGTCATTGATCATTGATAATTGAGTTTAGCCTTGTCGTTGCTTGTGCTTTGGGTTTGAGCAAATAACATAGAGGCGCCCTTTGCGTCTCACTGTTTTGCAATTATTGCAGATTTTTTTAACAGATGCTCTTACTTTCATGCTATAACCTTTTTACTATTCTTCCTCTTGTTAAATCATATGGACTCATTTCAACAGTCACTCTATCCCCGGGTAGAATTTTAATATAGTACATTCTCATCCGTCCAGAGATATGTGCTAAAATTTCCTGTCCACTGTCCAATTTTACCTTAAAAGTTGTACTAGGAAGATTTTCTAAAACCACCCCTTCTACTTTCACAACTTCCTTAGATAAATTATCAGAATTTGATTGATCCATAGACTAATTCATTATACTGAAATAATAATTTCTGTCAAGAAAAATATTAACCTTTTCTGGTTGCTTGGGAATTTTGCTTACCCAAAACGGCCATAATTTAACTTCGCAATTCTCCACTGTCCCTATCCCGCCCATGATCTGTTTCGCTTCTATTTCCCCTTTTCCTAAAATCATTTCCTTGATTTCACCCAAAGAAACGGCACTACCTGACTCTCTTGTAATTTCAATTGAGAACTCATTTTTTGCCATGTTTACATCAACTGGAAGGATGGAAATGTTTTCTTCAAAATTAACATCTGGAACACTTATATCATACTCTCTTAACCATTCTTTAACGAACTCTTCAATAACAGATTTTTTAGCCAAAACACACTCCTTACTTATGGTTGCCTTTATGGAAAATTCTTTCTGCTGATCTCCCTGCTTTGCATTAAGCTCTATGTGGCTAATAGAATTACTGACAGAATTTTCTATAATAATTTCATCACTACCTTTTTTGAAATCGTTCTCATTTTCATGTATGGAACTCATCTGATCTTTCACAAAAGCGTTGGCTGTTTCTATGTCATCTTTTGTAATAAATGTTTCTTTGCCAACTCTTCCTCCTTTCATCGCTTCTTTAGATGTTCCATAAATCTTCTCGTATTTATCAGTTGTTGAAAGCGCGGTAATATGAAACTTTCCAGCAGATACATTAAACTGCGGACCGGGCTCCAAAGCGATTACAGAAGCGGGAACTTTTCCAGCGATGTCATCCCCACCTGAACGGGCAAACCCTGGGATTACCACAGTGGATTCTATCTTAAAGCTCTTACCACTTTCGTGTTGCAATTGAGTGCCTGCAATAATCGTTTGTTCATTAGAATCCCATTCGTTGAGTAATGTGATCTGACCGCTTGCATATTCTTTTATATCTTTTTCTCCAGTTGATGGGATCATTTTAGAAAAATCCTCATCAATTTTTATCAACCTTCCGGATATTTTATTTTCTGCAAAAAGATACCCGTCTATATTAGTATCTACTTGCAGATTGATCTGTTCAGTAATAGTATTTGGTGTTGCCAAAACGAACACTGTTGCCGATGGGAGGAATGAAACTGAAAAAATTAGCATGATGGCAACAAATAAAGCGAATACTCCATAAACAATTTTTTTTCTTACTATGTCTATAATATGAAATTCTGATAGAGAGATGGAAATTTTAGGTCTTTGCGGACCGATGATTTCTTTTTCATTTTCGCTTGGAAGACTACCGAAAAGATTTTCCGAATAGTTTAATTTTACTTTTCTGGCAAAAGCTAATCCCGTTGGGTCTGTTGTGACGATTATTAAGTTTATATCCCCACGTTCAGATTCTTCTTTTAGGATTCTCAGGTTGATGATGCTTTTCAAAATTAATGATCCTACCGGCACGACTAAAAAGACCTTTGAGGCACTACTCTGTAAGACTTTGTCCAAGACAGATGTAATTTCATTGTCTTGAGATATATAAATTGTTTTAGATAAATCCTTCATGTGGTTGTTATATTTTGGATTATTGATTCTCTCCCATTTTACCACAAAAAACCAATCAAACAAACCTCCCCGCCGACATAATCCGTGCTCCGTGAATATCTGTTTCTAATCCGTGTAAATCCGTTTTACTTTCAAGTTTGCATCATCCGCACCGCCCGACTTAACGACTCCTCTACAACTCCTCCTCTTTTTAACAAAGTGACATTCGCTAAACCAATACTGGCGATATCGCTTGTGTCTGTTAACAACTTATTATGATCCTGTATTCTATTGGAAAAAACTTCCGGATAAAGGAACTCCACATTCAGGGCAACACCTTCTCTTGTAAATGCACTCTCAATTGATTCTTTGATTTCTGGAACCATACATCCTCCTCCGCACAAATAAATCGTAGAAGGATAAAAATTAATTCTAAAAAATTTTTCAAGAGCAATCTGAATTCCTCTTACCCAAACTTTGGAATCCTTTTTGAAAATTGTCCTTATGGAATATGAGGCATTTTTACTCAACTCCCCCGCAGAATATTTTACTTTAATATCCTCTGCCTCTACCGCTCCTACTCCTAACACCTCAGAAAGACGATTAGAATACGCACGCCCTCCCAGAGAAAACATCCTTACCCCATCAACCATCCCGTCTTTGATGATGGCCATATCCGTAGTTCCACCTCCGATGTCAATCAGTAGTGAGCGCGGATGGTTTACTCCGGTAGAACAGAGCAGGTTTGCAATCGCACACGGTTCTGCCACGATGTTTTCTATTTCAAGTCCCAGTTTTTGCATGACACTTTTTATGGATTCTAAATGAATCATCGGGGCGATGGAATTAAAAATTTCAAAGGCGATATCTTTCCCATGAAAATCTACTGGATTAACAACCTCGTAAGCGTCAATTTTTATTTTCAAAATCTGTGCATCAACAATCCTCACATCAACGCACGACTGTCCCGTATCCTCAAGAAAATCGTTTCTAAATCTGTCAAAGGTTCTCCATTGCACTCTCTGGATTACATTCCTTAATTCTGATGGGGTGATTTTAACTTCTGGTCTTGCGCGCTCGTAATGGACTGTCATCACTCCTCCCCGAATAGATTCCCCTGCCACTCCTACAATCGCTTTAGAAAGTCTTATCCCAGTTTCGTTTTCCAATTTATCTATCACCCTCCTGCACGTGTTCGCAACCCCTTCAATGTCTGCAACCATCCCGCCAGCCATGTTTCGTAGATCCTGTCTTTCTTTATGCACAGCTTTAATCGCCAAAACTTCCCCATCGCAAACAGAAAAGACGAGAGCTTTCACATACTCTGTCCCTATATCAAGCGCGAGAAAATCCTTGGTTTCTTGTGATTTCCTAAAACGTCTAAACACAATTATTGCTTTCTTTGTCTAATAATATTAAACCACGACCGCCTTGATTCTTCTAACTCCCTGTGAGGAAGACTGTTCTTTCTTGATTTTGAATTTCCCAATTTCTCCAGTTTTAGAAACATGCGGACCTGTGCAAATCTCTTTGGAAATAATTCGGTTGCCATCCTTGATGGTGTAAACGCTCACAGTGTTTCCATATTTGGAATCGAACAATCCCAACGCACCACTTGTTTTCGCCTCTTCTGAAGACATCTCTTCTCTGACAACATCAAAATCTTTTTCTATAATTTCATTGACCATATTTTCCACTTCTACAATTTGCTCATTTGTCATTTTATCTGGATGAGAAAAATCAAATCTTAATCTTTCGGGATTGATATTGCTTCCTCGCTGTTCAACATGTTCCCCTAAAATTTTTCTTAAAGATGCTTGTAAAAGATGGGCAACAGTGTGTAGTTTTGTCGTCTCATCAGAATGATCCGCCAACCCAGACTTGAATTTCCCTGCTGACGCTGTTTTACTTAATTCTTTGTGTTCTTTTTCATGTCTATCAAAACCATCTACATCAACTTTTATCCCACGATTTTCCGCTTCCTCAATTATCATCTCTATCGGGAATCCAAATGACTGGTATAAATTAAATGCATCCTCACCCATCAACACTTTCGAGCTATCTTCCTGTTGCCCTTCCCAAATAAATTCCACATATTTCTCAAAAATTTTCAGTCCTCTACCTAAAGTTTTACTAAACTTTTCTTCTTCTTGCCTCAATTCTGCCAACACAAAATCTTTATTACTCCCAACTTCTTCATAAATATCTTTGTACATATTAATTACAGTTTCAGCGATGTCTGGAATAAAACTTTTTTCCACTCCCAACATCTTTCCATAACGCACAGCTCGACGAATCAACCGTCTTACGATATACCCTGCATCATTCCTTGATGGGATAATTTTTTTATCATCCGAAATAATCATCACTGCCGCCTTCACATGATCAGCAATAATTCTCATCTCTTTTTTATTCTCATCATACTTTTTGCCAGAAATTTCTTCAATTTTTTTAATAATCGGTTGCCAGAGATCTGTTAAATAGTTGTCATCAAAATTATTTAGAACAGCTAAAATTCTTTCCAAACCTCCTCCAAAATCAACATTTTTCTGATCAGCTTCTCTATAGCTTCCATTTTCTTTCACATGACTCATCAAAACATCATTCCCAATTTCAACCCAATTTTTATCTTCCGGATCAAAAATTTCAGGAGCGCTTTTATCATTCAACTTCCAATAAAATATCTCCGTGCATGGACCGCATGGACCAATAGCTCCTCCGCCTTCCCACCAGTTATCTTCCAAAAAAGCTATTCTTTCTTTTGGCATTCCTAAAGATTCCCAGATCTGCCCTGCCTCTTCATCTTTCGGTACATTTTCATTCCCTTTGAAACATGTGACGGCCAATCTTTCAACCGGCATCCCCAAAGACTCTGTAAAAAATTCTAATGTCCATTTAATGGCATCTTCCTTAAAATAATCTCCCAGCGACCAATTTCCTATCATCTCAAAAAAAGTATGGTGATAGCTATCCCCAACTCCCTCAATATCTACTGTTCTTATACATTTTTGAACATCAACAAGCCGTTTCCCCTCCAAATGCTTTTGCCCCAAAAGATACGGAACAAGTGGTTGCATTCCTGCTGAAATAAAAAGAGTAGTCGGATCATTCTCCGGAATCAATGAAGAAGAAGGAATGGTTTTATGATTCCTTTCTTTGAAAAAATTAACATATTTTACACGAAGTTCATTGGAAGTTATCATAATCAAAAATATTAAAAGCAAATAAATTTCAAAATCCAAATGAAAAATTAAAAAGGAATTTCAGCCCGAGGCTGATCCGCATCGGACGAATATATTCGTATCGGGCGGAAAAAATATCTCAGCCCGCGGGCTGATCACCCTGCGGGGTGAAAATATCAAATTGTTTTTTTAATTTAGCTTTTGATATTCCTTTTTAATTTGTCATTTTTAATTTTTAATTTGCTCGTTGACATTCCTTTGGATTTTTTAATTTGAGCTTTTTAATTTACCCGTTGGTTATTTTCTATTTTATTATTCCACCACCAAGCAGTGTACACCCCCCATACACCACTCCCGACTGCCCCGCTGTAATCGCTCTCTGTTTTTCCTTTAATACTATATTATACTCGCCATTCTCTTTATTTTCAATAGACTTTATATCCACAGCTGGGTGCAGATATCTAAGTTTTACTGATAGATTTTCAGCTTTTGGCGCATTTCCACTAATCCAATTCACATCACTAATCGTAAATTCATCAGCATATAGATCGGGGTCATCAAAACTATTTGTCACATACAGTGTATTTTCAAAGATGTCTTTTCTTAAAACATAATACGGTCCCGTCCCACCGATCTTAATCCATCTCCTTTGTCCAATCGTGTAAAGTGGTAATCCAAAATGTTCTCCTAAAACTTCTCCTTGTTTGTTTTTAATTTCTCCCTGTTTCAGATTTAGATGTTCTTGCAAAAACTTATTGTGATCTCCATCTAAAAAACATATATCTTGACTTTCTTCATCCGCGAATGGAATGCCTAACTCTTTCGCAATTTTAATAACTTCACTTTTCTGCATCCCTCCAACTGGAAATTCTAAATACCCCAACTGCTCCTGCGTCAAATTCCACAAAAAATAACTCTGATCTTTTTTTCTATCTTCCGCAACTTCCAGTTGATACTCGGTTCGCTGTTTATCGTTTTTTTTGAAATTCTTGTCCCGTCGCATGACTTGGGATGAAATTTGAAATTTGAAATTTTTCACATAGTGTCCTGTAATTATTTTATCAAACCCCAGCTTCCTAACTTTATCAAACAGCAACCCAAACTTCATTGTCTTATTGCACATCACACACGGATTGGGTGTCCTATTGTTCTGATATTCTTTCTTAAAATATTCTATAACATTTTGTTGGAACTCTTTTGAAAGGTCAATGATATTTATTTTTAGTCCCAATATCTTCGCTGATTCTTCAGCTTTTTTGACTATATTTTCTGAAAAAAAGTCCGTTTTCATGAAAAAAAGCTCACACAAAAACCCCTGTTCCTGCATCATTTTGGTCACAACAACAGAGTCAACCCCTCCGGAAAATAAAACTGCTATTTTCTTTTCTTTATCCATAATCTTATGTTTATTATAACATAATCTGCATTATTAAAAAATTCTATTCTTTTTCTTCCCTTCTTGTCAACGATTGTGTTGACATAATTGCGTTGTGTATAAAAAAATATGCATTTATATGCACATTTCAAAAGAAGACAAAAATAATACAGTCCCTCTGGGAGACTGTAAAATGGGTTAGTGGTCAATCCAATTATTTAATATTCCGGAATGAATGATTATGCTACATAAATTGAATTGACCACATATCTGGTGGCGAGTGGCTGATTTTTAGGTCAGCCCCATAACGTGAGTTTTACACATCACATTATTCTCCCGCCATTTATTTTATTGTAGAAGAATCGCGCGTTGGGTCATGAAATTTTTTCCTCCCCCAACAAAGCTATGAGATAACGCCTTATACGCGACTCTGTACTTATACTTAAATAGGCATGGCTGGATTTGAACCAACGACCTTCCTCTTTGACACAAGGGAGCTCCACCACTGAGCTACATGCCTATATATTCACAAAGAACTATTAAATTTCTAATATCGCTATTCTATCAAATACCGAAAAAATGTCAATAGTTGATGTCCGTTTGTTATCAATTACAGATTAAGTACTGATTCATACAATTTCAAATGATCTAAAATTAATCTTGGAAATAAAAAATTTTTTCGGACACTTTCTTTCGCATTTTTACCCATCACTTCCGCCACTTTTGGGTTTTTCAACAAAAAAACTATTTTCTCCGCTAACTCTTCTGGAGTAGCTGTAATAAACCCATTCTCTTCATTTTTAATTTGTTTTTTGATTCCTGCCGCTATTCCCCCGATTACTGCTTTCCTTTTCCACATCGCTTCCGTCACCGTCAATCCAAATCCTTCTTTGATAGAATTCTGGACAACAACATCTGCCCCGTTTTGCATCATCATAGTAAATTCTGCAATATCATCTATTCCCAAAGAATTAAAAAACAGGGAAATGTTTGGATCACCTGCAGCAATGTTTGCGATGTCTTGATAAACTTTATCTGCTTGAGGATTATCTTTTGCTTCTTTAATTCCAACAAGGGCCAATTGAACATCTGGGCATGAATTTTGGACAAGTCTGAATGCTTCCACTACTCCTAACGGATTTTTCCAAACATCAAACCTGGACACCTGAACAATCAAAGGGAAGTTTTCTTTTATCCCAAATTGAGATAAGTATTTTTTTGCCTCATCGCGTGAAACAATTTTTTGTTTTAATGACAATGGATCAATCGCTGGAGTAAAGATATTTATTTTCTTTCTATTTAGTTCTTTGTTTACAAAATCTTTATTGCTAAATATCATTTCTTCATACAAATTTATAATCGGCAGGAGTTCTTTCCAAACATTACCATTTGCTGTTGATGTATCTATATGACTATAATAAATTTCTTTGCCCGGACCATCAACATATTTTCTAGTAAAAAGCATTTGAGGATCATTTGCAATCAAAACATCATAATCAAGCTCTACAAGCTCAGCTGCCATTTTTCTATTCAAAATTTTATACAAATCCCACTCTTCATTTGCAAAATCTGTGGGAGATCCCTGCAAAGCATTGTGAAGTCTGTTTGTAAAACGAAAAAAATCTTTACTAACTTCTGCACTATCAATCGCATACCAACTGCTACCTACTCCTAAGGAATTCAGATATGGGATCAGACTTTTCAAAAGTTCTGCTACCCCTCCACCTGTGGAAACTGCATTTATATGCACAACTTTTTTCCCTTTTAATTTTTCTGCTATTTTCAAAATAGCTCTTCTATCCCAAAAACCAAGGAATTTCAAAAAATCCTTAGAATTAATATCACCATCAATTTGAACTTTTTTGAGTATTTTCATTACTCGTTAATCTTTCTCGCAATTTTCCTGTGAATAAAATATGAGTCGGCAACAGGCCACAATAGAGTCAGGATGGCGATGATAAAAAACCAGAATGTAATCACTTCAAAAAGTCCCCCTATAATCATAATAGCACCACCTAAAGTAAAGGCGCATCTTGCTCGTTTATGAGTAGCATCCCACACTTCTTCTGAATCTATCGTCCATGGGGTTCTAATCCCGATAAAATAATTCCTCTTTATAAGAGGCATGATCCTCCCCATTAGCATCATCATTGCTCCAACAGATAACGTAACAGCTATACCGACAGGAAAATTAAACTTTCCTGAAACACTGATGTATGTAATTAGGAAAAACAGAAGAGCTAAAAATCCAACAATGATTGTTTTCATCCAGACGTAAGCGCTGGCAAATTTTTGCACATTTCTTTTTAGCGGATCAATAAATGGCAAAAATGTCATCAGAAGATAAACCCCAATGCTAATTCCCGGAATTAAAAAGATGAACACATCTCTACGCATATAACTATCTATCTCTCCCTGAAAATTCCAGTGAGATGGTATCATTTGTGGCATCTTACTAAAGAAAATTATTCCAATGGCAACCATCGCTAAAATAATTGTTATAGGAATAATTTCTTTTTTCGTTAATAGTTTTTGATTTTCCATAAAAATAAGTTATGTTTTATTTTGACCACCTTGTGTTTCTTTCTTAATTCTATCTTCCATCACTTTCTGAATCATACTTTTAATTTCCCCCGTTTCAACTTTTTTGCATTGAGATTTTGTTTGAACAGGACCATTTTTACGTTCTTGAAAAACTTTGTTAAACGCATCTTTTAGAGAAACTTTGTTCTCATTGTTTTCTCCCCCATTTTCGGTCTTTCTCTTAAAAGAAAATACCTTCCCTGAACTTCGCGCTTCTTTCAAACATTTTTCACAGTAAACAGGTCTTCTATCGTCTGGCTTAAATGGCACATATGTTTCTTTCCCGCATTCCGCACATTTCGTCTTAAACAATTCTCTATCAGAATTTTCAGGTGTTTCTTCCTCTTCAAAAACTCCTGACCAACGAATAATCTTCTCTTCAATATTTTCTCTCCGATGACCATATTTTTCTCTAGATACTCTAATAACTGTATCAAAATGGCTTTTCCCTTGAGGTTCCATCGGCGGAAGAGCTGTTGCACTAAAAGCATTGCTGGCAACCCCATCAATCATTAGTTTCAAATAGATGTTGTATTTAGGTAAATTAATAATATCATTCATTGTGATCACTGGCTCAAATTCTTTCTCCAAAAATTCCGCATCTTCTGCCCCGACTCTGAAAGTAATCAGTGTCCCAACGTTCCCAAATACCGCATCTCTGATAACATCTGGCAACTGATTGATATACTGATGAGTCAGTGTTAAATTGAGACGATATTTTCTTGCCTCAGAAAGGATCCCTGCAAATGATTCGTTAACGAAGTTCTGTAACTCATCAACATAAAGGTAAAAATCTTTTCTCTCATGTTCAGGCATATCTACTCTTTCCATCGCCGCCATTTGCAATTTAGTAATGATCATTCCTCCTAAAAGATTCATGTTATCTTCCCCTATTTTCCCTTTTGAAAGATTGACTATGAGAATTTTTTGATTGTCCATAATATCACGCGCATTAACCGTTGATTTCGGCTGTCCAACAATGTTTCTGATAATAGATGATGACAAAAACTGTCCTACTTTATTTTGAACAGACGCAGTTGCTTCGCTTGCAAGTCTATCTGTATATTTTGCAAATTCATTTATCCAGAAAGATTTTACCATCGGATCACTTACATTATCAACAACTTTCTTTCTGTATTCTTTATCAGAAAACATCTTGTTGATTCCAAGCATCGTGCTCCCCGGATATTCTATAAGTGCTAAAATTGTATTGTTAAGGATATATTCCATTCTGGCACTCCAAACATCTGGCCAAATTTTCTTAAAAACCCCCATCAATCCAGATACCACTAAATGTTTTTTCTCCATCCCTTCGGTAGCTTCAAGGATGTTAAATGCTATCGGATAATTCTGATCAGCAGGATTAAAATACACAACATCATTCGTCCTTTCTTTCGGAATGAAGTTCAAGATATCTTCTGAATCATCTCCATGTGGATCTAAAAAAGCAACTCCATGACCATTTTGAATATCCTGAATGATCATATTTTTTAGAAGATTAGTTTTTCCCATACCAGTCTTTCCAACCATATACAGATGCCTGCGTCTATCATCTTGCTTGATCCCAAAAACCTTTTCCTGATCACGGAAATTCGTTTTCGCAAAATATGTTATTTTATTTTCTGTTTCCATAAAAAATCTTCGATTAATTTCTAATTTTTCACTCCACACGACCTCACCCTCAATCCCTCTCCTAATTAGCCTGTCTCGCCAAGCCAAGGCGGGGAGAGAGGTTGGGAGAGAGGTTTAAAATAAATTCAAATAGGTAGTTCCATTGGTGGTTGCGCCTTCTTCGCCTCAACTCTAGGCATCATTGGAGCCTGAACCATGATGTCAGGGAAATGATACAATGTTGCTAATTCCTCAATGTTTAAGATGTCTTTTGTTGATCCTAATTTTCTTTTTATGAAACTATCTATTAATTTTCTTTTCCGAAATGTTGCACGAAAGTTTTTGAAAAGATAATCCACTTTTGTCGTCACTTTTGAATCCGGTTTGAATGAATTTAAATTTTGAGCACTAAATTGTTTGAAAGCTCCCATCACCGCTCCGAAACGTCCGATGTTCATGATGTCACTTTTTGCATAATAAACAATTCTAATTTTTGATTCAAAACCAACTTTTGCAGATTTTTCTTCAATCGCTTTTACTTGATCTTTTTCACCCGGAGAAAGATGTTGGATTAAAGATGTGCCAATTCCTTCTGGTGTTTTATCCTCTGGATACATCTGAGGATCAACCTCTCTGAAAGTAATCCCTCTCCAAAGATTATTCAACCAATCTTTAAATTCCCATTTCACTCTTCCAGTCAAATCTTCCATCCCAGTTTTCGGTGTTGGAGCAACTTTTTTCCCTGTAAGTTTCGCCACTGCTTTGTCCGATTCTTCCTTCCATTTATTATCAGTAGCCCTAACCAAAATTTGGATACCCACCATCTCTCCATCCTGTAATTTCGTTAATATCTCAGAAAAGCTACTTAATGGGTCTACCATGCGCTTGGCTAATTTGTCTTCAAAAAATTCATATGTCCGAATTGGATAATGTGTATCATTAGCTAAAATTAATTCAGTGCCAAAAAGATTATAGTTTTTATTTGGAACATCTTTAGCGATGGTCTTTGCATAATCTTCCGCCTCGCTGATCATTGCGGTAGGATATTGAGCATAAATTAATGACTCAACTAAATTTCTATGTTTTTCTAATGTTCTAATAAAAAAATGGATTTCTCCATTAATTCCTACTATTTCAAAACTGAAATAGTCAGGAAGTTTTCCTTTTACATATCTTTCTACTAAAGTCCCCTTGCTCCCTGTTCCGTTGATTCCCGCAAATATCTGTTCAGCAGCTTTTGGTCCCAGTCCTTCTTCTTTAGGAATCTGAACCTCTAAAATAGTCCATGTTTGATCCTTCATAAACTCGTCCTGAATATAGTCCATCCACTCCTTCTTGAAAATCGCCAGCAACACGAAAAATAGATAAACCCACCAAAAAGAAAGGATTATACTAATCGCTTGGATTAAGAGCGAAGATTGGTCATTGAACATAATGTATATTTGTTTTCTTTTGTCTTTTTGAAAATTTTAGAATCTTGTAAAGCTATTGAGACTGAGCTTTTTTTAACATTTTTGATACGAGATATTTTCTCAATAATTTCATCTTTACTAATTGGCTGTTTCGCGTCTTTTAGGATTTTTATCAAATTATTTTTAATCAAATCTGATTCGGATTTATTTTTTCTCAAAGCGTAAATACCTCTTCCCATTAGTTCAAATCTGTCATCTTTGATTAACTCATTATGAACAGTTTGTGAAAACGCTTGTCTGCCTCCAAAGTTTGCATTGTTAATTTTTTCAGTGATCACTCTAAAGTGCATCGGCTCATTCATATGAAACATAACAAGATAAGCCTTGTCTCTTACTCCACGTGGAGAAATTTCTGCCCATTCTTTTTTACCCCATTGACCGAAAGGATTCTTCCCTATGTTTTTACTCATTCCAATGAAAGAAACGATCGCGCTGTTGTCTAAATCGTTGAATTGAGCAGAACCATTTTCAATTAAAAACTGTTTCAAATTATCTTCAGAAATTACTTTTTTGGTTTTACTAAATAGGTTTATAAAATCATTTATTACAGCATTAACAGTCTTGAAACTTTCTTGATCAAGTGTCCATCCCATCTTCCACTTTTCAGTTTCTTTAATTCTGTAAAATTTATCACTTATTGAAAGTATAAAACGAATTGCTCTTGCGTTTAATTCTGCGTTTTGTTCAAATTCTAACAATTCTCTGAAAAGTTTTTCTTCTGTTAAAACTCCGCCTTCTTCCCTGAAGATGGTTTCTAAAACATCAGCTAATGGACGCGCAGGCGCATCTGATCCAGTATTTTTAATTTTATTGAAAGCGCTTGATTCAATCTGTCTAACTCTTTCTCTTGTAATTCCATAGCTTTTACCAATTTTTTCCAAAGTTTTTGGATCTTCTCCATCAAGCCCAAATCTTTTCTCTGTTACATTCATTGTTCTTTCTGGTAAGATACGTAAAACTTCCCTAGCAACAATAATTGGCTCAGGATTTTTCTGAAATTCTTTTTTCACGATGTCTAAATATTTCTTCATAGTATTTCCTCATTAAAATATCTTAAACACAGTATAGCATGTGTGGTAAAATCTGTCAATAAAAAAAGCCCCCAGGGCTATATACCGCAACAATGCTCAGTTGCGGGGAGCAGATACAGAAAATTTGTCAAGCCCTGTAACGACTATTCTTGAATATTCCGCTTATTTACGCCTTTTTCTTCCAGCTTTCCCACGCCACAACAAGTGGGCTTGCTATGAAAATTGAAGAATATGTTCCAACTACCGCTCCAATCATGAGCGCTAGCATAAAATACTTAATACTCTCTCCACCAAATACATATACTGCACAAAGCGCTAAAAATGTAGTAATAGATGTATTCAAAGACCGCGGAATAGTCTCATTGATACTTCTATTTATAACATCTTCATAAGTTTCTTTCCCACCTTTGAAAAGATTTTCCCTTGCCCTATCAAAAACAACAATTGAATCATTAACTGAATATCCTAAAATGGTCAAAAGTGCTGCAATAAATGGAACACCCACTTCCACTCCGTAAAATCTTCCAAGAATTGCAAATATTCCTGCTACTATTAGAACATCGTGAACCAAAGCAATAATTGCAGCTACACCGTATTTCCACGACGCAACTGGCTTTGAAACTTTTCTAAATGCCCATGCAACATAAATAACAATCGCAATAATCACAATAATAAGAGCATTGATTGATTTTCTTTGTAACTCCTTCCCAATTGTTGGACCGACCTCCTCAAAACTTAATTCTTCAACTCCTTCAAACTTTTCTTGCAACGTCTCAGTAATTTTAGAATGATTTCCTTCTCCAATATTTCTAAATCTTAGGATAACATTTTTTTCTGCTAATGAAGCAATACTCAAATCTTCTAGATTCATATCTTGTAAAGCATCTTTGATTTCATTATTTTCTGGACGAACTTCACTAAATTGAAACTCTGCTAATGTTCCTCCGGAAAAATCAATTCCCAAATTCAACCCCCAAACTAAAAGCGCCAAGATACTTGCCACAACTAAAATTCCCGAAATACTAAACCAAATTTTTCTTCTTTGTATTATTTGCATACCTTGTATACTAACGAATTAATACTAATGTAGAACGAATATTCACCCCAGTTAGTCAACGGGGCACGGCTAATCACTAATACGAATTCGTGATTCGTCCGCATTCGTTCTACTTCGTGTCCATTTGTTTTACTTTTATACCTGGCTTCCAGAAAAACATTATTTTTTTAGTCCATTTTGAAAATTTAGAAAGAATAGTATAATCAGTAAATTTTCTCGTCACGATAATTGCACTCAACATACTGACTAGAATACCGATCCCTAAAGTTAACGCAAAACCTTTTACAGAACTGGAAGCAAATGTCCAAAGTATAAAACATGTAATTAGAGTAGACACATTCCCATCTCTAATGGATGGCCACGCCCTTGTAAATCCTTCACTTATACTCATCTCAAGAGTTTCCCCTTTATGTAGTTCTTCTTTTACTCTCTCAAAAATCAGAACATTTGCATCAACCGCCATTCCAAATGATAGGATAAATCCTGCAATTCCAGAAAGTGTTAATGTGACAGGAATCATTTTGAAAATCGCAAGAGATAAAATAACATAAACCACTAATGCTAACCCTGATAATAATCCTAATAATTTATAATAGAAAATCATAAAAATTGCAACTGCTAACAAACCTATCGCCCCCGCCTTCAAACTTTTCTGAATAGAAATTTCGCCCAAAGTTGCCCCAACGGTTTGCTGACCAATTAATTTAATTGGAACAGGCAATGCCCCTGCATTTAGCCTTTGTGCTAATTGCCTTGCCTCTTCAATTGTAAAATCTCCTTGGATAACAGCCCGCCCACTTAGGATCGGCTCGTTAACATTCGGAGCGCTGATGATCATCCCATCAAGAAATATCGCCACTCGTTTACCAACATTCCTTTGCGTGATGTCCGCAAAAAGTTCTGTCCCTTCTCCATTAAACTCCAAACTTACTTGTGGCTGAGAAGTTTGCGGATCAAAAACTAATTCTGCTCTTGAAAGTTGCTTTCCGGAAAGTTGTGTAAGTTTAAATGGGTCAACATAAATATTTTGGTCTACATCAACCTGTGCTTCTACATTCGCGGCATTTCCACTCGCATCTGTCGCTACAACTTCTATCTCGTTTTCCTCTGTTTCCTCTTTATTCGTAATATCACCTGTTTCTTTATTTTCTTCTATCTCTTTAGCTTCCTGATCCATCTCTTCTTTAGGTTTTTCTTCTTTGAATTCTAATAACGGTGTTTCCCCGATCATCTTTATCGCTTCGTCAACATCATTCACCCCCGCCAAATCCACAATCAAACGATGTTCACCACTTACTTTGGAAACTTGGACTAATGGTTCAGAGACTCCAAAGATATTTACTCGCCTTTCAACAACATCTCTTACCCCTTCCATCGCATCACTATAACTCTCGGATTTAACATTAGAAAGATCTGCCAAATATACAAGATGAGTTCCACCTTTTAAGTCCAAACCCAAAGTAAAATCTTTTATATAAAAATAATGGAAGTCCCATCCACTAAGCCATTGGTCAAATCCCTTATCTTTAAGAACCAGATTTTCCGACTGCGCTAAATTATATTTATACTTATTTAATTTATCTACCGTCTTATTAAATCCAACCGAATAATTATAGAAAAAGGCAAGGCAAGTTATGATAAGAATAAAAATAACTGCCATCCGCGCCTTTGATCTTGCTCCAGTTGGTGCAAAAATTGGCTTTAGAACAAACCAAATTGCCTTCCATAGAAATGACAAAATCCCTCCAATAACATACTTGAAGGAATCAAACATATACGCCAATAATTGTTTTAGTTTTACAGTTATTTTATTCATTCAGTTAATTTCATTAACCCCTGCATTATACCCGATGTTTTAATGGTGGTCAACTTGACATGTCCTCAATTTATTTGATATACTGATCATGAAATAAGAAACTCGGGACAAATCCCAGTGGGAAAGTTCCTCGGAACTACCGAGACTTCTAACCCCAGCGTAAGCTGGGGTTTTGTTATTCTATAACAACAATTATTTTTTTCTGTAATCTTTTGTAAAACTTGGAAATTTTATTCAAGTTCTTTTTATCAAAATACGATCTTGATAATCCTGCAACCATATCAGCTATTCTGATTCCTGCATATTGATTATCATTTACTGTTTTAAGTTTTCTTACAGAAATTCCCTTACTTCTTAGAATATTTTTTATTTTTCTTTCATACCATTTTGGCTTTTTGCCGTCAATATAAATATTTTTTATATTTTTCTCAATAATCATGTGTATTAAAATTCTTTCCAGCTCTTTAGATGAATTTATCGGATTTTTTATCAAAGCTATTTTCACCTTAAATTTTAGCTTTAGAACATTATCAATAAATTTCTCCTTTACTTTCCAAACAGTTTTCGCCCAGTGAAAATTATCTATACTCAGATCCTCTTCTATCCTCTTGATTTCTTTTTCAATTCTATTGTAATTATCAATTTCAACATAAACTAAAACAAAAGTTGAATGATCAATTGTTTTATGAATTCCAGATTCATCTATAAAAATTAACATAAATATTAGACTATCTTAAATAATTATTTGCGTCTATTTTCATTCTAACATGTTTGTCATGATTCCGACAAAAACAAAAGGCAGATAATATTCTGATTATCTGCCTTTCCTAATCTCCACAAAAAAACATCATTCAAAATTAACTAAAACCTTTCCCATATACTCATGCCATCCTTTAATATCAGGTTCTAATGCTCCTATGGAAATTTCTTCAATCCTTTCCTTTCCTTGAAAAAACAGAAAGGGATCTTTTTGCGAATATGCTCCAATATCATTACAATATTCGTATTTTCCATCATCAAGGTTTATTCCTCTCCCTCCATAGAATTTACGATCCTGATATGCTTTCAGTAATGCCTCTTTCAAAATGGGAATCGCCTCCTTAGAATATTCTCCCAGATAATACATCGTCCACAGCACAGGACTTTCATCGTAACGAATACTGGTAAAGCCACTGCTATTTCCGTCGTCTCCAACACAATAAGCATCCATTAAAACAAGCTTGCTATTTTCTTTTTCCTCTCTGAATTGATATCCCTTATACCCGAATGAAAACAATTCTGCTTCAGCTCCGCTTGCCCATCCTTTCACCATACATTCAAAAAAGAAATTTTTAACCCTTTTCAAGCTCATTTCGCCTGATTTTACTAACTCCGCCCATTCTTCTTGAGTCAATCTCGATTTATGTTCAAACACGGTCTCTCCTTCATGTTTCTTGTAGTTACATAGTAACCACACAAATTATCAAAAAACTGCTGTTATTTCAATGTATACATTTAACAGCATTTGATCATTTTTGTCAAGATTTTTCGTCCATTTTCATTAATTGTCTTGAACTCTGATTTTAATGATTTGACTAATTTTATCTTAAACCTCTCCCTCAATCCCTCTCCCCGCCTTGGCTTGGCGAGACAGGCTATTCAGGAAGAGGGAAGCTATTCTTTGAATGTTTATTTCACCCTAACGGGTGATCAGCCCGCGGGCTGACTTAATTTTTAAATACTTTCTCTTCTCCTTTATACCTCTGGGAATATTTTTTAAATTATTGTTACTCTTCTTGGAGGATAGCTCCCCTCTCCTGACTAGGATGAGGGGCGGGGGAGAGGTTCGGCGATACGTCATAACATCGTCGTATCCGTGATCCGTGAGCATCCGTTCTACATCCGTGTTAATCTGTCTTTTTATAACAACACTTTTTATATTTCTTACCTGATCCACACGGACACAAATCATTCCTACCAATTTTATTCTGATTACGAATGGTCGTAGAAACAGTATCGGAATCTTCTGCTCCGCTGTATTGGAGATTTTTCCGTTTCTTCTCTTCCTGCTCGTTTTTGTTTTCAACTTGAGGAATACTTGCTTTGAAAATAAACTGACAGACATTGTTTTGAATGTTTGCAAGTAACCGTTCAAAGGCTGTATATCCTTCTTTTTTGTATTCTACAAGCGGATCTCTTTGCCCGAAACCACGCAAAGTCACGCTATTTCTCAAATGATCCATGAAATCCAAATGTTCCATCCACAGCATGTCTATGATTCTCAAAAATACTAATCGTTCAATTCTCCTCATCCCCTCGTCTCCTAATTGCTTCTCCCTCTCTTCATATTTTTCGTGAATCAGATTTTGGAGATTACTCAAAAAATCTTCACCATCTTCTGGTATCTCAGTTTTTTTCACATCAACAATTTTATTAATTTCTTCTCTGACAGAATTTGAGTCAACTTTTTGATCTTGATCAGTGGCTCGCATAACGATGCCTGCAACTTCGCCATCCAGATATTCTAGTATAGTATTTGTTAAATAGTCTTGAGATTCCTCAGAATTTAGCGCCTTCAACGCCTGTTTTCTTTTCTTGTAGATAACGTCTCTCTGCTTGTTCATCACATCATCATATTCCAAAACATATTTTCTAGTGTCAAAGTTGTATCCCTCAATTTTCGCTTGAGCGCTTTCTATGGACTTGCTGATAATTCTATTTTCAATTGGTTGGTCTTCTGGGAAATTAAATCTATCCATAATGCTTCTCATTTTGTCTGACCCAAAAACCCTCATCAAATCATCGTCCAACGAAACGAAAAATCTACTCTCTCCCGGATCTCCCTGCCTTCCACTTCTTCCTCTTAACTGATTGTCAATTCTTCTCGCTTCATGTCTTTCTGTCCCTATGACAAAAAGCCCACCTGCCTCCTTCGCTTCGTCACTTAACTTAATGTCCGTCCCTCTCCCAGCCATGTTAGTCGCGATTGTCACCGCTCCTGCTTGTCCTGCTTCTGCAATGATAGTTGCTTCCTTCTCATGATTTTTAGCATTTAAGATTTCATGTTTAATATCAAATTGTCTTAACATATCACTCAACATTTCTGATTTCTCAACAGAAATAGTTCCAGCCAAAACTGGTTGTTTCTTTTTATTACATTCTTTGATCTTCCGAGCCACCGCCATAAACTTTCCTTTTTCGCTTTTGTAAATACTGTCTGAGCGATCAATTCTGGCAATCGGTTTGTTAGTAGGAATTGTCACGACTTCTAAACCATAGACCTTTTCAAATTCTTCAGCATTAGTTGAGGCTGTACCAGTCATACCTGCTAATTTTTCATAAAATCTAAAGTAGTTCTGAAATGTAATCGTCGCAAGTGTCCTGTTTTCTCTGCGAACTTCCAAACCCTCTTTCGCTTCTATCGCTTGATGTAAGCCTTCACTATATCTTCTTCCGGGCATCAATCGCCCAGTGAAACTATCTACAATAATCACCTCTCCATCTTTGATGACATAATCCTTATCAACATTAAAAAATATTTTTGCTTTAACTACCTGATCAATTGCATGTTTCCATTCTAAATTTTCAGATCCAAATTCCTCAAATAATTTATCTATCCCAATTGCTTTTTCACATTTATCCTGTCCCTCTTGAGTCAAAAGTGCAGATTTTTTTTCTTCGTTTGCAACGATGTCATATCCTTCCCCTAAATCAGTATGGAACTTTTTCGCCTCTGCTTCTTCTGTATTCGTCACAAATTTAACTTTCTGTAAAAGTGGTAAAATTTGCTTAGCCGCCATCCCATATTTACTAGAAGATTCCGTGTCCGGAGCAGAAATAATGAGGGGGGTTCTTGCTTCATCAATTAAAATGCTATCCACTTCATCCACTACTGCGAAATAATGTTCTCTTTGCCCCATCTGTATAGCATCAAGCACAAGGTTGTCTCTCAAATAATCAAACCCGAATTCATTATTTGTCCCATAGGTAACATCGCACGCATACGCTTCTTTTCTTGAAATCTGTCTCAAATTTTCCATTTCAACAGATACTTCATTTTGGTCAGGTTCGGTTTGTGGATCAAAAATAAAAGCGCAATCATGTTGGATACACCCTACCGATAATCCTAATTTATAATAAATTGGCGCCATCCAGTTCGCATCACGTCTTGCTAAATAATCATTGACTGTGACAAGATGTGCTCCTTTACCTTCCAAGGCGTTAAGAAAAATCGCAAGAGTAGCAGCCAAAGTTTTTCCCTCTCCAGTTTTCATTTCGGCAATCCCGCCATCATGCAAAACGATTCCTCCAATCAGCTGAACATCAAACGGGCGTAGTCCAATTGTCCGCTTTGAAGATTCTCTGACAAGCGCAAATGCCTCTGGCAAAATTTCATCAAATGCTGTTTTCTTGAAATTACGAAGATCTTTTTTGAGTTTCAATTTATTTTCCTGATCAATCATGTTCTCAATCTGTTTTTTCATCTCTGCTATTTTTTCACTCATCCCATCCAAACGTTCACGCAATTTCTCTTTTAGCGCAAGAACAATCTCTTTCAACTCATCATCTGATTTTTTTTCAAATTCAGATTCAAGCGCGTTAATTTTATCAACCATCGGCTGATAATGTTTCAGAAGTTTCTGTTCGGATTTTCCAAATATCTTATTTATCAGAGACATAAATTAAACCATACTTTCCGCTTTTCCGTTTGTACAGAATCGCATTTTTATTAGTTTTAGAATCAATGAAGGCATAGAAATCGTGTCCTAACCGGTTCATTTCTTGGATGGCTTCATCTTCATTAATTGGTTTCACTATAGCAAAATTTTTCCTTTTGACAATATCATTTGCAGGAATCATTTGTTCTTCTCCAATCCATGGAAATATTTTTTCTGCTACTGAGTGCATTACAGATTTGAATGCTCTACCATTTTTCTTTAATATGGTAAGCTGTCTTTCTTTATACGCCTTGGATTGTTTTCTGATTTTTGGAACTAATAGATCTATCGCCTCCCTAAAGTTAGATCCAGTTTCTTCAACACGAATCATTTCTCTTGGAGCATGTGCTGTAAGGATCACTTTTTTTGTTTCTTCTCCATGTGAATGATGTGAGTCTTCTTCAAATTCAATTTTAACTTCTGTTAATTTCTTGCAGTATTTGAGCGCCTTAAGAAATTTTTTTTTCGCATATTTTTTTGTATTCACATCTAACTCTACATTCTTCGCATAAAATTGTAAGTTCATTGATTCTATTTTTGCTTTCTTCGCCATAGTTATCTATAAGATAATGTTAGGCAATTTAATTATTATTTTTACTGCACTGATTATCCGCAGATTTATACACTGATAAATCGCTGATGTTCTATTTAATATACCATTTTATCCAAGACTAAAAAAGGGTTGACTTTCTAAGTCTTTTATATTATGATTCTTGCATGAAATTAGGAGGAGCATCTTAAAAACATGTGTCCGCTTTAAGTGGACACAAACCAGAAGGAGGGGGAAATGAATTTTTTGGTTAGTCTGATAATGCATAGGTGTTTTCTGCCTACTGTAATTATCATAATAATAATCGGTTTTCTTTTTTACATGTGGGAAAAAGAGGGAATCAAGAGAGCAATAAGAACAGGAATTCTTTTATTCGTTATGTTTTCCTTATCTGTGGCGATAGTTTACAATATGACCCATGAAAAAAACCTTGAGGGAAAAGTCGTCGCTACTGAGGACTGCTTCATTGAAGCAGTCCTATAAATAAGCAAACGAGCAGAGTTCTGTAAGCACACAGAACTCTGTTTTTGTTTTATCTAAATAGAGCCCTTATAAGGGCTCTATAATGACAACTATGTTTAATTTCAGATATTATTCCTATCATCGTCCCAATTATATGGATTACATTCTATGTATTCACGAATATTATTGTGCGCCTTATCTGATGTTATTATATGTTCATAATAATTACGTTGCCAAAATCGTTTATCAAATGGTTTCCAATTATTGTTTTTTACATTTTTAATATATTCATTGGTGGTTATTGATTTGAATGCACCAATAATATCGCCTATTGTTATTTTTTGTTGTTCTGTAGGGGCACACCCTCGTGGTTGCCCGGGTTGCAATTCCATGTTTTGACCCCTCGAATAATTGGGATATTTGCAATCATTTTGTCCTGCCTGTCGGGTACCCACAAGGGGCACCCCTACAATATTTATAATTCCGTGTATATGATTTGGCATTATTATATATTGATCTAATTTTGTATTTTCGTAATTTTCTTCTATTTTATTCCACCATTTATTAACCATTTTACCCACATCATTTAATATCATTTTTCCTGATTCTGGTATCCTTCCTAATGTTTCTTCTCTATTGTTTGTGCATATTGTTATGTAATACCATCCTGTTTGGGAATAATCGTAATTTTTTAATCTTATTGATTTTCTTTGTGGTAACTCGTTATTCATTTGTTTTATCTTATTTGCATGGGCGACAACGCGGGCGGTTCCGACGACGCGGGTAATTCATGAATTACCCCTACCGACGTGTTCGTCGTTCGTAATTGATCATTGAAAATTGAATATTGATAATTGTTCACATAGGGGCACATTCACCAGTCTCGAATTGGCAATCGAGCCGAGGCGGATGAATTGCCCGCGTCGTCGTGTGTCGTCTCTCATCAGCGTCTACCAATCTCCAACACCACCTCCGCAATCCTCTGCGCCGCCTCAGGATTAGCTAATTTCTTTGCATTTTCTCCCATAGATTTTGACAACTCTGGATTTTCTAAAATTTTATTAATCTCCATCAAAAATAAATTGGGGGTAAGATTCGGTTGCTCTATTACAATACCTGCTCCTGCGTTTTTGAATGTAAAAGCGTTTTCTTGTTGATGATTTCCCGGAGAATTATAGATAGGAATAATAATAGATGGTTTGCCAATTGCTGCAATTTCCGCAAGCGCGCTTGCTCCTCCACGAGTGATTATTAAATCAGCACGTGCTAAAACATCTTTCATCTCTTCTCCAATAAATTCCACTGGGTGATAACCATCTTTTTCGTAGTCATCACCTAAAATATCAATCGCTGTTTTTTTAATTTCTTCTATATTCTTGTAATCATTCCCAGATTTATTTCCGCACTGATGAATGATATTTGCGGACTTTGTAAGTTCAGATAAAATCCTCAAAACAGCTTCATTAATGAAAGATGCACCAAGACTTCCTCCTGTTATGAAAACTAACGGTTTGTCTTTCTGTAAATTAAATTTTTCATCACATCTATCTGCATTTCCAGTTAACAATTCTTCTCTAATTGGATTTCCCAACAAAACAACTTTTTCTCTTTTGAAATATTCCCCCGCTTTCCCAAATGCTACTATTACTATTTTTGCCATCTTTCCAATCACTAAATTGGCAAGACCCGGGACAGAATCAGATTCGTGAATGATAATTGGACATCGAAAAAACCATCCCGCAAATGATCCGGGAAAACTTGCAAATCCACCTTTGGAGAAAACAACATCTGGCATAAACCAATATACTAACCACATCGCTTGAATCATACCGAGAGGAATCTTAAATATGTCTATAAAATTTTTGAAAGAAAGGTATCTTCTGAATTTTCCGCAAATAACATTTTTAACTTTAATGCCTTCTGCCTCTAATAGCTGTTGAGCATTTTTATCAACTGAACCAACAAACAAAAAATCAACTCTTTCTTTCGTTGTTGACTTTATTTTTTTTGAAACAGCGATGGATGGGGTGATGTGCCCACAAGTTCCTCCACCTGTTAGTAAGATTCTCATATATTTACCTTAGTGTTTAGAGATATTTATTAAAATGCCTACGCCTCCCAATGACATCACTAGTGATGAACTCCCATAACTGATAAATGGCAAAGTTATTCCTGTTAGTGGCATTAACGATGTGATCGCGGCGATGTTTATAACAGCTTGAAAAATAATCCACGAAGTGATGCCAACTGCTAATAGCATCCCAAATCTGTCTGGAGCATGTTTGGCAATTCTAAATCCACGCCATGCAAAAATTCCAAACAGGATAAGCACAATCGCTCCTCCAATAAGCCCAAGTTCTTCTGCAATAATCGCAAATATAGAATCGCCGATAGGTTCAGGAAGATAGTTAAATTTTTGTCTGCTATGACCAAACCCCATCCCGAAAATTCCACCTGATCCAATTGCTATAAGTGCTTGATTTATATGATAGCCAATACCTTTGGGATCAATACTTGGATTTAAAAAAACTAAAAACCTATTCATTCTATATGGAGCTAATTTAATCAACCCCCACAGTGAACCTGCCAATCCTGTCATGAAAAGAAAAATATGGCTTAGCCGACCACCCGCTACGAAGAACATTGTAATTGCAATAATGGCGATGATCCCCATCGTCCCAGTGTCTGGTTGTTTCAAAAGTAAAATTGATACAGCGCAAACTACTGCCACGAACGGAATAAAAGATTTTGTAAAATTTTGAACGCTCTCTTTCTCTTTTGATAACCATGCCGCCAAATAAAGAATCATTCCTAATTTCACGAACTCGGATGGCTGGAAAGATAATCCTAATTTAATCCATCTCTGCGCTCCTCCAAAACTCATCCCAATCCCGGGAATGAAGACAAGAATCAACATCACGAACGACATGAATAAAAATAACGGAGCAAATTTCTTTAATTTCCTGTAATCTATCTTGGACATGATGTAGCAGAAAATTCCTCCACCAATGAATCCAATAAAAAACTGGTGTTTGAAATAGTAATATGGACTGCCGAATTGTTGGACAGATAAAACAACGCTGGAGCTGGAAACCATAACAAGGCCTATTAGAACAAGGATGGCGGTTACAATAATTAGTGGCAAATCATAATGTTTTTTCATAAAAAATAAATTACAACGTCCTACCCAACAGCGCAACCACCATCCCCATAATCGACATCGCTGCGCTGATGATCCAGAAAC
>Ga0268279_1000092_pt1 | contig 69447 bp, 67 predicted proteins | sample saktaG_6_FD_190142 | JGI IMG/M metagenome (GOLD analysis project Ga0268279, IMG submission 190142) | Saline water microbial communities from Sakinaw Lake, British Columbia, Canada - sak_2010_1_5_80m | ecosystem: Environmental > Aquatic > Non-marine Saline and Alkaline > Saline ...
TATAATACTATCCGCCCTCATCAGGCATTGGAATACCTTACTCCTCAAGAATTCATGGAACATTACCGACAAAATAAAAGAAAGGAGAATGTGTCACTAAGGTACTGAACGAGTACATTGTTTTGACTGCTATGAATGGGATATGGTATCGTGCTACATTATAGCTAGCTTCAGGGTCATACAATGACCCTGATTGGATGTAAAGTGAAGAGCAGTGTAATTTTATCTGTAGGAAAATTGGGGGAGTGATTTGGATTCATTAGATAAGCAATGGCAGCGCTGGTTTCCCGAGAATAGGGGTGAGAAATCTGTGCCACCTCCCCAACGTGGACACAGCTCCAAGACAATGATAATTATAGCTACGGTTGTAGTTTTGTTCATTGTCTTGAGTGTATCGAAAGAAATCTATACTGAGTGGTTATGGTTTGGTAGCCTGGGTTATAGTGACATTTACACCACTGTATTGAAAGCGCGGGTGTTAATATTTTTTTCTGCGGCTGTTCTTTTTTGTAGCTTGTTTTTAGGGAATCTCTTGCTGGCTGCGCATCTAGCGCCTAGCAATGAAATACATTTCTGGCCATGGACCATAGTAGTAGGTCAGCTGCAGCGAATATCTAAGCTGGGTGTCATATTGGCAACAACGTTGCTCAGCGTAATTTTTGGCTCGGCGGCCCAGGGCAACTGGATGCTAGTGTTGAGTTTCTTCAATAGACAGCCATTTAGTGTTGCTGATCCGATTTTCCATAAGAATGTTGGTTTCTATGTTTTCTCATTGCCTTTTCTTGATATGCTGCGAAATTGGATCTTTGGTGCCTTAACGGTCACTCTTCTTGGCAGTGCCGTGGTGTATCTTTTGGGCTATACGACGCAACGACTCAAGTTCGATTTTGCTCGTCCTGTGATGGCTCATGTTGGAGGACTGGGCATGGCTATATTAGGCCTTTTTGCCTGGGATTACTGGCTCGGTATCTGGGAACTGGTCTTCTCCAAGCGTGGAGTGGTTTTCGGAGCCAGTTATACTGATATACATGCCAAGCTTCCCGCACAGTGGATATTGTTGGCAGTAGTGCTTATATGTATGGTAGTTGTTATGGTTTCAATATTGCGTCGCAGATTTCGCTGGTCTCTCTACGCTGTTGTAGGATGGGTAGTGCTTAGCATCGTTGTGGGACAGATATTTCCAAGTTTTGTGCAACGCTTCCAAGTGCAGCCTAATGAACTGGGCCTGGAGAAACCCTATATTGAATACAATATCCAATCTACCAGAGAAGCCTTTGGTTTGAGTGATGTCGAAGAGGAGGCTTTTCCTGCAGAGAAGTTGCCAAGTCCACAGGATGTAGCACAAAACAGGGTTACCATTAATAATATCAGACTCTGGGACCACCGCCCGTTAAAAGATACCTATAATCAGCTTCAGGCAATTCGGCTCTACTATGACTTCAATGATGTTGATGTTGATCGTTATATAGTTGATGGCGAATATCGGCAGGTAATGTTATCGGCTAGGGAATTGTCTGCGGAGAAATTGGCTGAGGAAGCACAAACGTGGGTCAATCGCCGGCTACAGTTTACTCATGGATATGGTATTGCCATGAGCCCGGTTAACGAAATCAGCGCTGAGGGTTTGCCTATATTGCTGGTGAAGGATATACCACCTGTTACTAACGTTACTGACTTTATTATAGAGCAACCGCAGATTTACTTTGGGGAAAGAACGAACAATTATGTAATTGTGAACACGAAAACTCAGGAATTTGATTATCCTATGGGTGAAGAGAATGTTTATGGGCACTACGAAGGGAAAGACGGGGTTAATATAGGGAGTTTCATTCGACAAATAGCCTATGCATGGCAATTTGGTGATTTAAATATCCTTATTAGCAGTGAGTTAACTTCTGAAAGCAGGGTCCTTTATTATCGGAATATTAGAGAGAGGGTGAGCCACTTGGCACCATTTTTGGAACTGGATAGCGATCCCTATGTGGTTATGGTAGATGGGAAATTATTGTGGATACAGGATGCCTATACTACTACTGCTCGTTATCCTTATTCTGAGCCCTTTGAAGGTGGAATAAATTATATTCGTAACAGCGTTAAAGTAGTTATCGATGCCTACGATGGCACTACGACTTTCTATGTTACTGATTCTGATGATGCTCTAATACAAACCTATCAGGCTATTTTCCCCAAGCTTTTCGTACCTGTGGAACAGATGCCCCAATCCTTACGAGTTCATCTTCGTTACCCTGAGGGCATGTTCAATATTCAGTCCTCAGTATATCAAAGTTACCATATGCTCGATGCCAGAGTGTTTTACAATAGGGAAGATATGTGGGCTGTGCCCAAGGAAGTCTACGCTGGGTCAGAACAAGAGATGGAGGCTTACTATATCATCATGCGACTGCCCGAAGAGGAAAAGGAAGAATTCTTGCTCATCTTGCCATTCACCCCGGTGAACAAGAATAACACTATCGGTTGGCTTGCTGCCCGCTGTGATGGTGAAAATTATGGAAAGTTACTTGCCTATCACTTTCCTAAAGAGCGGTTGGTGTATGGTCCCAGCCAGATTGAGAACCGAATCCAGCAGGATACTGTTATCACTGAGCAGCTTGCTCTGTGGGGTCGTGGTGGCTCTCGAGTTATTCGCGGCAACCTTCTGATGATACCCTTAGGCAAATCCAACCTGTATGTGGAGTCGGTGTTCCTTCAGGCAGATACAGGAGGGCTGCCCGAATTGAAGCGTGTTATTGTGGCTGCTGGTGACCAGATAGCTATGCAGCCTACGTTGAGCGAAAGTCTAGCCGCTATCTTTGGTGCTGAGGCATCACCAATTGAACCCGAAATTGAGCCGCCAACTCCTGTGGAGCCAGAGGAGCCTGTAGTTGCTGAGGTGGCTAATTTGATTAAGGAAGCTCAACAGCATTATGACAATGCACAGGAGTATCTTAAGGCTGGTGATTGGGCTGACTATGGTAAAGAGATAGATGCATTGAAGATGGTGCTGGATAAGCTAGCAACTCTCGTTGCTGAAGAAAAATGATAGGCATAAATGCTCTCCTGTTCAATCCATTTTATCCATAACTTGACTCACATATAATTGAGTAACCTTATTCATCTGCGTCATTTGCAGCGAGGGGTAAGATGATTATGAGTCTGCCTGTACTGGTCATTTTCGATTTCTTCTCGTGTTACTGGGAGTGCTATACTTTACGAAGAGGATAAAAATTTGACTAAAAATAGCTTCATGAAAAAGATAGCTGTTTTAACCAGCGGTGGTGATGCCCCTGGAATGAATGCCTGCATCAGGGCAATAGTTCGGCATGGTGCTGCCTGTAAGTGCGGAATAGTTGGTGTTCGACGTGGTTATGCTGGTTTATTGGAGAGGGACACGATAATGTTGGATTCCCGGTCAGTAGCCAATATTATTCAACGTGGAGGTACTTTTCTTGAAACGGCTCGCTGCGAAGAAATGAAAACTACTGATGGTATAAAAAAAGCGATATGGAATTTGCACCAGGAGAATATTGAGGGTTTGATAACAATTGGCGGTGATGGTACATTTCGTGGTGCTATGGCTTTAGTCGAAGCAGGGGACATACAGGTGATAGGTATTCCAGGTACCATTGATAATGATGTTTACGGCACTGACTATTCTATCGGATTTGATACTGCGATAAACACCGCTTTAAGTGCTATAGATAAAATTAGGGATACTGCTGGATCTTTGCAACGCCCCTTTTTTATTGAAGTCATGGGGAAAGACAGAGGTTTTATTGCTCTGGATGTAGGAATTGCGGGTGGTGCTGAGAGCATTCTGATTCCTGAGACAAAAACGAAAATTGAAGAACTTTGCTTCAATATGGAACGCAATTTTAGGAAAGGCAAGAAATCTTGTATAGTGATAGTTGCTGAGGGTGATGAGGCAGGTGGCGTGTTTGCTATTGCTCAGCAAGTATGGGAAAGGCTAAAACGGGATTATCGTGTTTGTGTTTTGGGCCATATACAAAGAGGAGGTTCACCAACAGCTAGAGACAGAATTTTGGCTAGCAAATTGGGAGCAGCGGCTGTGGATGCGTTGATTGAGGGCAAATCAGGTTATATGATTGGAGAATTAAATGGGGAGATAGTTTCGACCCCGTTAAGAGAAACGTGGGAGAGGAAAAAGGAATTAGATAATAACTTGTTGCAATTAATGACAGTATTAGCTACTTAAAGACATGAGAGAATTATCCATAGGTAAAATAAGAGGCTTACAGCAATTAGCCAATGGAAAAGGCATTATGGCAATGTGTGCTCTGGACCATAGGGGCTCGCTGATGAAGATGTTGGGCGGGGACTACCCAGAAAGTGTTGGCTATCAAACTATGGTGGATTTTAAACTGGACTTATGTCGGATTGTAGCTCCTTATGCGAGCGCTATTTTGCTTGACCCCATCTATGGAGCAGCTCAGGTAATTGCTGCTAATGTTTTGCCTAAGAACACTGGATTGATTGTGAGCTTGGAGAAAAGTGGCTATTCAGGAGAGCCAGATGCGAGAATCACCGATTTGTTGTCTGGGTGGAGCATAGAAAAGGTAAAGAAAATGGGAGCTGCAGGGGTAAAACTTCTATTGTATTATCGCCCTGATACTGGAGTTGCCGAAAAGCAATTGGATATGGTGAAAAGGTTGGCTGATGAGTGTCTGGCAGAAGATATGCCATTTATAGTTGAACCTGTGAGCTATAAAATAGGGAAGGCAGAGACTGACCCCCGAAACTTTGCCAAAATAAAACCGCAATTAGTTATTGAAACAGCGAAGCAAATTACAGCTCTTCATATTGATGTGCTCAAAGCTGAATTTCCTGCTGATATTGAATATGAGAAAAATGAGGAACGGTTGGCAGATTTTTGTTATCAACTTAATGAAGCAAGTCAGGTTCCATGGGTGATTCTTAGCGCGGGTGTGAATTTTGAACTTTTCCACCGCGAAGTTAAACTTGCCTGTCAGGCAGGAGCTTCAGGATTCCTGGCTGGGCGAGCTTTATGGCAGGAGGCTACTCAAATTGACTCGTTGCAGGAAAGGCTAGCATTCCTGGAAACTACTGTAGCAAAAAGGCTTAAGAGTTTGGCTGAATTAGCTAATAACTATGGCATTCCCTGGCATGCTAAAGTGGAAGCTACTAAAATTGACAAAAATTGGTACCGATATTACTAAATTTCATCCCCGTAGATATCTTAACAATCCTTACCATGATTTGATATGCTTGGCGATGATGTCTATTGCTTCAAATGCCTCTGAGGAGGGGAGAAAATAGTCGGTTTTTATTCGGGCGTATTCGTGATCAGGTTCAGGGATAATCTGGATGTTTCCCCCTAGATTCTTCATTTCAGAGGACAGCAATTTGCCTTCCAGGTTATAATCGAAGTTAAGGTTTTGAGATAGGGATTTATCTCCTGTCCATTCAATAGATATTACTTTACCCCAGAGTGGTCGATTTTTCTTTCTGATTAGCTTAACCTTTCCTAGCATTCGTCTCTCTAGAATGTTTGTGCTCTTCACTAGATAATCAATGAAATAATTTGTTCCATACTGGCTAGATATGCCGATAATATTTATGAAATCCACATTTCTATCCCTCAATTCAACAATTCCCATGGATTTCTTCCCCAAAGAGCGTTTTTGCCCTATTTTCTCCCTGATATCTCCAATTTGCATTGCGTATGCATTTATTCCTATTTTTTGGAGTTGCTGGCAGAGCTGTTCTCTTCTTCGCGCTCCATCTTTCTTTCTACTATGAAGCGTCAGGAATATTCCAAAGATCACTGAAACACCAATTACAATGCTGAATATGCTATTCCACTCCATATGAACTGAATCTCCTTTAACAATAAAGCATGATTTTTATGATTTTCTGATAGTGAGAGTTAGACGCTAGTTTGTGACATATTTTAATAAACCAATATTGGGAATTAGATATGTTTACCCGTAAGTAATTGATAGATTCTGCTATACCGCTGTGTAGTAGCTTTGATTACCTCTGGTGGCAACGTAGGCGTTGGCGGCTCTTTATTCCATCCTGAAGCTAAAAGCCAATCCCGTACCGGTTGTTTGTCAAAGCTAGGTTGCGAATGCCCCGCTTTATAGTGACTATTATCCCAGAATCGGCTTGAATCTGGAGTCAGTAATTCGTCAATAAGAGCTAACTCTCCATTTATAAGCCCAAATTCAAACTTGGTGTCGGCAATAATAATGCCTTTGCTTCTAGCGTAATCTTGAGCATAGCGGTAAATGAGCAAGCTTTTTTCCTCTAATTCCTTCATTAAATTTAGGTGACCTCGCTCTAGTTTTGCGGCAAATATTTCCTCAATGTTTCTAATGTCCTGGTTTGTTAAAGGACGATCATGCTCTGTCTCGCTCTTGGTAGTAGGGGTAAACATCGGTTGGGGTAAAATTTGGCTTTCCTTCATTTTTGCTGATAAGCGAATATTGTTAACAGTGCCGGCATTTTTATATTCTACCCATGCCGAACCAGCCAGGTAGCCACGAACGACGCATTCCACAGGGATACGATCGGCTTTAGCCACGAGCATGGAGCGGGCAATAATGTTGTCAGGTAATTCTCCAGAGTAATAATCTTGTAGTGAGCCTGGACTATCGATTGGCTTGATAAGGTGGTTGGGTACAATATTGGCAGTCTTCTTGAACCAGAAAGCTGATAGCTGATTAAGCACCTTTCCTTTGTCAGGGATACCACAGGGTAAAACGAAATCAAAGGCGGAGATACGGTCGGTGGATACTATGAGTAATTTATCCCCGAGATCGTAAACATCTCTTACCTTGCCGCGTTGCAGCAAGTGAAGAGGTAAATTAGTTTCCAGTAAAATAGACATATTTAAATATTATGTTAGTAACATGGTAAAGCAAAACCAATGTCAGTTATAATCATAATGCAGAAAGGTAGGGTTTTGCAAAATAAGAATGGTATTAGGTGAATTTGTTGCAATAGGGGCTGCATTATCTTGGGCTGTTGGTTTCTTAATTATAAAACCAGTAAGCACTAAATTTAGTACCGTATCTATAAATAGTATTGTACTCATTGCAGCCTGGATAGTACTTGTTGCTATTGTGGTCCCTTCGGGTAAATTAAGTGGCTTAACTTTCTTTGGCTGGCGCTACTCAGCCTATATTATTGGTTCTGCTGTTGTTGGTGTGGGGATGGGTTCTATCCTGGAGATAAAATCTATGAGCCTGGCTGATATCTCCTTGGTTTACCCCATAAATTTTAGCCTTTATTTTCTCTCTGCCTCTGCCATGGCGGCAATTTTTTTCGATGAGCCAATTACCTCTTATACTAGATTGGGAGCTGCGTTTATTATTATTGGCATTACTCTTCTATCAGCTCCTTCAAAAGCCAAGGAAGGTGGAACACGTAAATCTGATAGGACGAAAGGGGTAATCCTTGCTTCAATTTCTGGCTTATGTTGGGGGGGTGCAACGATTCTATCTAAATTAGCACTCCAGGTGATTGGTCCTTTAATGCTTAATGTTGTCCGATTGCCTTTTATCATTTTACCGCTTGTAATATTTAGTTTAGCCCGAAATGGTTTTTCCGAGTATAAAAGATATACTCGGAAAGATTTAATCCAGGCTGGAGCGTCAGGTGTTATCAATCATACAATAGGTACAGTGTTGTTCTTACTAGCCGTGAATCATATAGGAGCTGTTAAGGCATCCATACTTACCTCTATCTCGCCTCTTTTCATTGCTCCCCTTTCTGTTATCTTCCTGAAAGAGAAGCTGACCAAGCGTGTTATCTTGGGAATTATAGTTTGCTCTCTAGGAATACCACTTACCACGTTGTGAGATTTGAATAGATGAAGGTTATATACTTCTCAGTGCTTTGTTTAACAAGGCCACGAGCATGGAGCGGGCAATAATGTTGTCAGCTAATTCTCCAGAGTAATAATCTTGTAGTGAGCCTGGACTATCGATTAGCTTGATAAGGTGGTTGGGTACAATATGAGCAGTTTTCTTGAACCAGAAAGCTGATAGCTGATTAAGCACCTTTCCTTTGTCGGGGATACCACAGGGTAAAACGAAATCAAAGGCAGAGATACGGTCGGTGGATACTATGAGTAATTTATCCCCGAGGGCGTAAACATCTCTTACCTTGCCACGTTGCAGCAATCGGATGGGTAAATTAGTTTCCAACAAAATAGACATATCTAATATATTATGTTAGTAACATGGTAAAACAGAACCAATGGCAGTTATAATAATAATGCAGAAAAGTATTGTTTTGCGAAATAAGAATGGTATTAGGTGAATTTGCTGCAATAGGGGCTGCATTAGCCTGGGCTGTTGGCTTCTTAATTATAAAACCAATAAGCACTAAATTTAGCACCATATCTATAAATACTATTGTACTCAGCGCAGCCTGGATAGTACTTGTTGCTATTGTGATTCCTTCAGGTAAATTAAGTGGCTTAACTTTCTTTGGCTGGCGCTATTTAGCCTATATTATTGGCTCTGCTGTTGCTGGTCAGGGGATTGGTTTTATCCTGGAGATAAAATCTATAAGCCTGGCTGATATCTCTTTGGTTTACCCCATAAATTTTAGTTTTTATTTTCTCTCTACTTCTACCATGGCGGTAATTTTTTTCGACGAGCCAATTACCTTCTATACTATACTGGGAGCTGTTTTTATTATTATTGGTATTACTCTTCTATCATTTACTTCAAAAGCTAAGGAAGGTGGAACACTTAAATCTGATAGGGCAAAAGGGGTAATCCTTGCTTCAATTTCTGGCTTGTTTTGTGGAGGTGCAACGATTCTAGCTAAATTAGTACTCCAGGTGATTGATCCTTTAATGCTCAATGTTGTCCGATTGCCTTTTGTCATTTTACCGCTTGTGATATTTAGTTTAGCCCGAAATGGGATTACTGAGTATAGGAGATATACTCGGAAAGATTTAACCCAGGCTGGAGCGTCAGGTGTTGTCAATTATTCAATAGGTACAGTGTTATTCTACCTAGCGGTGAATCATATAGGAGCTGCTAAGGCATCCATACTGAGTTCTATCTCGCCTCTTTTCATTGCTCCCCTTTCTGTTATCTTCCTGAAAGAGAAGCTGACCAAGCGTCTTATCTTAGGAATTATAGTTTGCTCTCTAGGAATACCACTTACCACGTTGTGAGATTTGAATAGATGAAGATTATATGCTTCTCGGTGCTTTGTTTAATTTCAGGCGTTCAAAAATAGTATCCACGTATTTCAGATAGTAATTATAGTCAAATAGGGATGCTAGCTCAGGTTTGGATAAATGAGCCAATATTTCTTCATCTGCCTCCAGTAAGCTTAGAAAACTCTCTTTTCCTTGCCAGGCTTTCATGGCGTTGTTTTGTACCAATCTATAAGCTTGCTCCCGACTTATTCCTTTGTTTATCAAGGCCAGGAGCACTCTTTGGGAGAAAACTAAACCGCGAGTGAGTTCAAGATTCCGTCGCATATTATCGGTGTAGACGTTAAGGTCTTTTATTATGGGGGTCAGGAGGGAAAAGGCATAGTCTATTACCAAACAAGCATCTGGTAAAATGATGCGCTCTGTAGAGGAATGGCTGATATCACGCTCGTGCCATAAGGCAATATTTTCCATGGAGGTTAATGCATATCCTCTTACTAGTCTAGCGAGGCCACAGATACGCTCACAAAGCTCGGGATTTCTTTTATGGGGCATTGCTGAAGAGCCTGTTTGCCCTGTTTGGAAAGGCTCTTCAAGCTCCAGGATTTCAGTTCTTTGCAAATTTCTGATCTCAGTGGCGATTTTTTCCAGAGAGCCAGTTAGGATGGCCAAGGTAGTCATAAACTGAGCATGGCGGTCACGTTGAATTATCTGGCTTGATATTGGAGCTGGGCTAAGTCCTAGCCTGGCGCAGGCTATTTTCTCGACTTGGGGAGGCACAGTGGCGTAAGTGCCTACTGCCCCAGATATCTTACCTACTGAAATAGCTTTTTTAGCCGCAGTTAACCTTTGGGCATTGCGTTTCATCTCTTCGACCCACAGAGCTATCTTCAGCCCAAGAGTAATTGGCTCGGCATGAACGCCGTGAGTCCGTCCCATCATGATGGTGTGTTTATGCTCTATAGCTTTATTTTTCAGCGCAGTAATAAATTCGGTAGTATCTTGTTCCAGGATGTTAGTAGCTTCTTTTAGCTGAAGGCTTAGGGCAGTGTCCATAATATCTGAGGAGGTAAGCCCAAGATGAATGAAGCGGGATTCTTCACCAAGGCTCTCAGCGACTGAACTAAGAAAGGCAGTTACATCATGGTGGGTCACCTTGAGAATTTCAGCCATGCGCTCCAGATTGCAGTTAGCTTTTCTTATATTGGGCATAGCTTCCTTTGGAATCTTGCCCAATTCTGCCCAAGCTTCGCAAGCGGCAATTTCTACTTTGAGCCATTGGTCAAACTTGTTTTTCTCGGACCATATTTTCTTCATTCGGGGTCGTGAATAACGCTCAATCATATTATCCCTCCGCCAGGCTTGCTTTATATTTGAGATATGTTCTTCTTATTTCTGTATACTTTACACCTAGAATTTGAGCAGCGAGCAAGGCAGCGTTTTTGGCTCCACTGGCGCCAATACCAACGCAGGCCACTGGAACTCCGCTGGGCATCTGGACTATGGAGAACAAGGAATCTATGCCATTAAGCTCGCCGATAGCCAGAGGGATACCAATTACTGGCAATGTTGTCCAGCTAGCTAGAATACCGGGAAGGTGAGCAGCCTTGCCAGCAGCTGCAATGATAACTTCAAAACCTCTCTTCTCTGCTTCTAAACCATATTTTCTTAGTTTATCGGGATTTCTATGTCCTGAGATGACGGAAAGTTCATAGTTAATGTCTAACTGCTCCAGCATATTAGTCGTAGATTTAATTATGTCTCTGTCTGTTTTACTGCCTATGACAATACCTACCAGTGCCATTTAAATTACCTCCCTGAGAGCAATATCCTTACGGTATTGACAGTCCTCAAAATAGATTTTGGGGATATTGCTATAAACTTTTCCTCTGGCTTCGGCCATATTTTTGCCAGTGCCTACTAGATTAAGCACTCGCCCACCGTTAGTATAGACTATTCCATCATTGCCTAATCTTGTTCCTGCATGGAAAATCAGCAAATCTTTATCCACTTCGTTTAAACCTCTTACTGGTAATTCCTTCTTATAGCTGCCTGGGTAGCCAGCAGAGGCCATAACTACTCCAACACAGGCTCCAGAGATCCATTCTATCTTAATTTGGTTGAGATTGCCTTGAATTACCGCCAAGAGTATGTCTACAAAATCGGTTTTTAGAAGAGGTAAAAGGGCTTGTGTCTCAGGGTCGCCAAAGCGGCAATTAAATTCCAGCACAAAAAGTTCTTCATCGGTGCACATTAATCCAGCGTACAGCACTCCTTTATAGGGAATTCCCTCACTGGCCATTGCTCTTACAGCTGGCAATAAAATGGTCTTGGTAGCTTTTTCTATAAGTTCAGCAGGGAAAAATCCTGGTGGGCTATAGCTCCCCATTCCACCGGTGTTGGGCCCCTGGTCATTGTCCCAAACCTTCTTGTAGTCACAGGCAGGAAGCATTGGTAGTACTGTCTTGCCATCGGTGAAAGCTATAAGGCTTACCTCTCGGCCGCTAAGATATTCGTCAATTACCACCTTATCTCCTGCGGAGCCAAAAGTTCTTGTCTTCATAATATCATCAAGAGCTTTAACAGCTTCCTGTTTAGAATTAGCTATAGTCACTCCTTTGCCAGCAGCTAATCCATCTGCTTTAACAACGACAGGTAGTCGCTGCTGCTCAAGATATGTGCGTGCCTCAACGTAAGAAGAAAAAAACCTTCCTTTAGAACAGGGAATGTGGTATTTTACCATTAGATTTCTGGCGAAGATTTTACTTGACTCTATTTGCGCAGCTGCTTTGGTGGGGCCGAAAACGGGGATGCCCTGGCTATCAAAATAATCTACTATGCCTAAGGATAACGGTATTTCAGGGCCAACGATTACAAGCTCAATACCTTTATCCTGGGCTATTTTGCCCAAGGTTTTTATGTCTGTAGGAAGAATGTCTAAATTTTCCGCTATAAGTGCTGTGCCTGCGTTCCCTGGTGCGACAAAAACCTTTTCCACCTTGGAGCTTCGGGCTATTTGCCATGCTAGAGCATGTTCCCTTCCCCCGCCACCGATGACCATTATTTTCAATGGTTATTAGTTCCCTTTCTCATGTTTGCCCTTCCTTTACTTCAGGCTTATTTGCTATTGTATTCTATGAAACCTCTTTAAACTTATCAGCCTGAACAAGGTCGAATTTCTGAATCAACTTAACTAACTCGGCAACATGTTCTTTCTCTTCTCCGATAATATGCTCCAGTAAAGTCATAGCTTCTTCGCTTCCTAAGCTTTCTATGTGCTCCTGATATTGGTTTATGGCCTGCAATTCGCCTACTAAATCCTCACGAAGCATGTCCAAATCGTCCTCTGTAACCAATCTCTCCTCCTCCTCAGGGGTCAAATCTGTTTCATCAAAAGAATCGTTCATCTTTACCTCCTTTTTTGTGGCTAAGTCCGAAAAACAAATTGAATCATTAGCTCATTCTGCCACTGGAAAAATGAGCTGTTCTCTTATCAAGAGCCGCGTCTTTTCTTTTATGGTTGCCATAAATTTATTCCCACTCTATAGTCGCTGGTGGCTTACTGGTAATATCATAAACTACCCTGTTAACCTTTGGTACTTCATTAACTATGCGATCTGATATCCTGGCTAGAAGGTCGTAAGGTAATCTCGACCAATCAGCAGTCATTGCGTCGTCGCTATTTATTGCCCTGACTGCTATCAGGTAACCGTAGGTTCTGTAATCGCCCATAACTCCAACACTTTTAACGTCAGTGAGTATAGCGAAGCTTTGCCATAGTTGATGATAAAGTTTAGCTGTCTTAATTTCGTTCATCACAATCCAATCAGCAGCACGAAGTATTTCTAATTTCTCCTCGGTAACTTCACCGATAATGCGGATGGCTAATCCTGGTCCTGGAAAGGGTTGTCTCCATATCATATCTTCAGGTAATCCCAGGGCCGTTCCTATTTTGCGAACTTCATCTTTGAATAAATGTCGCAGAGGTTCAATGAGGGTAAATTTCATTTTGGCTGGTAAGCCACCAACGTTGTGATGGCTCTTTATTTTAGCTGCGGCTTTGGTTTCGGACGTGGTGCTTTCTATAACATCGGGGTAAAGAGTTCCCTGAGCCAAAAAATCAATCTTGCCTAATTTAGCCGCTCCCTCCTCAAAAACTTTGATGAATTCCTTTCCTATCAGCTGCCGTTTCATCTCTGGGTCGACTACTTTACGAAGTCGCTTCAGAAATCTTTTGCTAGCGTCTACGTAAACTATGTCCATTTTGAAGTTCTGCTGGAAAGTATTTAGCACCCTCTCTGGTTCTTCGCGGCGCAATAAACCATTATTAATGAAGAAGCAAGTTAAATTATTGCCGATAGCACGATGCATGAGTGTAGCAGTTACTGCTGAATCGACGCCTCCTGAAAGGGCGCAGATAACTCTCCCTTTCCCTACTTGTTTCCTGATTTTCTCTATGTTTTCAGCCATGAATTTGGAGGGTGTCCAATTGCCCTGGCAGCCGCATATTTGATAGACAAAATTCTCAAGTATACTTTTCCCTTGTGGTGTGTGAGCTACCTCAGGATGGAATTGAAGTCCCAAAATGCCTTTACCATTGCCTATGACAGCATTGGGTGAATTTTCAGTGTAAGCCAGGGATTTAAATGCTGGTGGCAATTCTACTATTTGATCGCCATGGCTCATCCATACGTGAAGAGGAGAAGTGAGTTTAGCAAAAAGGGGGCAGTCTTCATTGCTTATATGTAAGATTGAATGGCCATACTCATGTTTTTCTCCTGGGGATACTTGGCCACCTAATTGGGAGGTAATTACCTGCATACCATAGCAAATACCCATCACTGGTAACTGGCTCTCGTAAATATATGGTGGGGCCAAAGGAGCTTTCGGTTCATAAACACTGGCTGGGCCTCCTGAGAGGATAAAGCCTCGAGGGTTGAGAGGGGCTATCTTCTCCCATGGAGTATCGTGGGGCATAATCTCGCAGTAAACGTGACACTCCCGTACTCTCCTTGCAATGAGCATACTATACTGGGAGCCAAAATCAATGACTATTATGGTTTCTTTTTCGCCAGGTGACAGTAATTTAGGCTCAAATGTAGGTTGCTCTCCATGTAGCTCTTTGGCAATCTCTAGATAGGTAGAGACTTCGATATCGTCACTAGCTGAGACTCGATGACTTTGTATCTCGTTTTTCATTTTTGAGAAAAGGTGTTGATGTCCAGTAGCTTATCACTGCATTGTGTTAGTGGTCAAGGATAGTATGGGTCCTTGTTCTAACCTGCTTTTATAAGAGCAGCACTAATTTCATAAGTTTGGTTTTCATGCTTACATTATATCATCGAAAGTGAGGGCGATATATTTGTTCTCACATGGAGGCCCTTTGGCAATATCCAGCGTCTTATTATTAAGATCAATAACAAGTGATGCAATCGTTAACCATTGGCGGGATTCATCAAGGCGTGGATCTACATGACAGCATATAGACCCTGAGCCTTTCTTATCAAAGTGGTCTCTGAGTATCTTTTTGATGGCATCTGCAGTAATATTTCCCCGTTCCTTAGATAAAAGTTGAGTTGCCCTATGCTCCCTGTTAAGTGAACCAGGATCTAACGGTGGAAATAAATCTTTGATATTGGGATTGTTGATTGAGAAATGATTTGCATGAGCTATTGTGCCGTCATTTGGCCATATCACATTGTAGTAATCTGGCGCAGCTTCAATATCAACAGCCTCGTCACCTTCTTTACCAGCATATCCTATTAAATAATTACCAGAAGATGCTCTTTTGGCTGACAGGACAACTTCCATTGCATCTACTAAATTCTCCTGGTTCATTACCTTGCGAAGTATGATTTGCATCGGAACTCCAAGGTGCCATCCATCAGAAACCATGATGTTTGCAAGCACACATACTCCCGCCGAGTTGTATCCAATTTTCCCAATTATTCCCGCTTCGACAAGTTGGACAATATTGGGTCCATTTTTCTGCTTCTCTTTCAGTATAACTGCTAACTTTGCAGTAGTAGCTTTCATGTCCCAATTTTGAGCCATAAGGATGTGTCTGGAGGAAGTGGCTTCTGACGTTGCTGCTAGTGTAGTGCATTCCCCTAAGCCTCTTGCTTCCCGTGACAACATCAATTCAGTCCTCGCATTTATGGCTAATATACTGTCGAAGTCTTGACCAGACCCTTTAGCTATTCCGCGCATCTCTTCTATGCTAGGGGGATCATATTTCTCAATAGGAGCAGGGAATTTTCTTGCTAATCTTAATGTTGTTTCCCAATCCATGTTTGAGTCAACCTCAAAAATTTTGCGATACACATTTATAGATTCTTCTATAAGTTTTCTGCATTGAGAACCGTATTGATAGCCCCTTTCATAGGCATCTCCTTCAACATAGATTATAGGAAATGGTATTTTTTTCATTGTTTATTCTCCAAATCAATCTATTTTATGTGCGAATCTTGTTCGCTCATGGCTCACTTAGTTGCTTTAAACATAAATCAGCCACCTGGCTATAAGTAGCAAACCACACATTATTGTATTCTTTGATATAGGATATTAGATTTTCCATGATGGGCATCCTCGATACTCTGCCCATATCTCTAGGATGAACTACCAGGTTGAAGAATCCTACTTCTTCATAAAGACTATCGAATTCCTCTTTCCACAGTTCCAAAATCCACTGTGGTTTCCTTTGAGGTAGTACAAGGCCCATACCAGAAGAAAAAGGAGGTGACATAAATAAAATATCATTGAGAGGCCAAGCCCATGGTATCTCAATCATATTAACGAATTTGTCGTTTAGCTTCACCTGGTAGGGTTCATCGTCATCCATGAAGCTACTGTCATAGATGTAACCCATATCTCGGCAGAAACTGAGAGTTTTGGGTGATATAGGACGACCATAAGCCGCAGCTCTGAAGCCTCGAGGAGATACACTTGTTATATCGGCGAGAATTTTGTGAGCTTTCTCGAATATCCCTTTTTCTTCTCTGGGTGTGAGTTCAGAAAAATTCTCGTGAATATAGCCATGAGCAGCTATCTCATGCCCCTCCTGCGCAATTTCTTTAATGTTATCTGGATAACGTTCTGCATCCCAAGCAGGAACAAAGAAGGTACCCTTTACATTATACTTATTTAGTAATTCTATGATACGTGGTGCTCCAAACTTAGGAGAAAACCCTCCGATATCGAAAGCGCCTTCAATGTTTTGGCTGTACCCCCACTCCACACTTTCAGCATCATATTCAAAGGATAGGGCGACTGCACATTTTGCACCATTTGGCCATCTGAACTTCATTTTACTTATCCTCTTTTCAGTTCTTTAGTGTCCAATTGACTACTTCACGCAAATTGGTGACCCATACATCAGGGGTTGCCTTTATGTGGTGGATGAGCCTGTCCATGGCTCTCAACCTTGAAATTCTTCCGCTAGCCCGAGGGTGGTTTAAATAAACGAAGAGTCCCCCAATTTCGTGGATACCATCAAATTCTGCTGTCCAATACTCAAGAACATCATTGGGGGCACTAACAGGCATGAATGAAGGCGGTCCAGGTTTGTTCTCGTAGCCACCCCAGAAATAGGGGAAATCATCTGTAAGCCAGGAGAAGGGCACTTCAGCCATGTCTACCTCTTTCCCTTCCAGCTTCACTCTAGAGGGAAAATAACTTTTAACAGAGCTGCTATCACAATCATAGCCATTCTCCAGGAGCATCTTCATGGTTCTCGTTGTCAATGGGCCGCCTGGAGTCCTAAATGCCCTAGGAGGCACGCCTATCATATCAGCAATAATCTTGCTACTTTTGTTGTGGATTTCCCTTTCCTCACTTTCGCACAATGTGCTAAAGTTTTCATGTAGATAACCATGAGCTCCTATCTCATGGCCCCGATGATTAATTTCCTTGATTCTCTCAGGGAAACGTTCAGCTACCCAGGCTGGAACAAAGAAGATGGCTTTTAGACCGTGTCTATCTAACATATCCAGGATGCGTGGTACTGCAATTTTCGGTCCATAATCACCTACAGAATTATGTCCTAAGGTATTCCCTTCATAAAGTTGTTGTTCTGCGCTCCCATCAACATCAAAAGAGAAAATCACTGCACTTTTATAGCCATCTGGCCATTTAAACTTTTCCGCTTTCTCACTTTTATTTTCCATTATTAAGTCTTAACAGAATTCACTGGTTTCAATTACGCAATTCTTCTACATTAGCATACCTTGCTATTATATAATAGATGTATCTATTTCTTCATATAGCTAGTAGCACAGATTCAGAAATTCCAGTGGATCAAGACATTCAGGGCCGATTATTCCCTTGCTTGCTTTTCCTTCTACACACATCTTTGCGCCCACGATGGCTGGTAAAGAGACGTAGACGTTTATGGTTCCAAATTTTCTGAACGTTTCCAGCCTTTCGTCGGTAGTTGCAAAAAGGGTATAATGGTAGGATACTGTGTATTCCATAGCGCTCCACTTCTCAAAGCGGCTTTCATTAACCTTCCCAGCGTTGATTTTCATAGTGGTGATTTTGTCGCTTTCTATTTTCTCTTTAACCTTATTGGCCAAATTTCAGTCTATGTCGCTTAAGACTACTTCCGATACATCTCCATCTTTAGCTAGAATTGAAGCACATGCTCCACCTTGTGCACCAGCTCCTACAAGTTAATACTCTTTTCACGCTTTCTCTTATATCTTGATATAGCGTGATACTGGCATAGTATCTGGTCAGTATAGCTTCCTGACATTATGCTATACTGGGGCCAAGCTAATGGTTGCTTTGCAGGAGCAGATAAAAAAGGGGGTTAAAATTCTTAAAGCTGGCGGAGTGGTTGCTTTTCCTACTGACACAACTTATGGTTTGGGTGCTGATTTTTCCGATGCTAAGTCCGTGGAAAGGATTTATGAAGTTAAAAAGCGCCCTAAATATTTGCCTCTTCCTTTACTTGTTAATGATATGACTCAAGTAAGGATGTTAGCTGCAGCGATATCTCAGCTCACTCTGTTTCTGGCCAGGCGCTTTTGGCCTGGGGGTTTAACTTTAATTTTGCCTAAAGCAGTTTCATTGTCTCTTTATCCCGTTGGACAATCCACTGTGGCGGTGCGTGTTCCTGCTCACGCTGTTCCTCTGGCTCTTATTCGGGGCTTAGGAAAACCAATAATCGGAACCAGTGCTAATATTAGTGGTAACTTAAGCGCTTCAACTGCTGGCGGAGTTGAGCAACAACTTGGGGACAGGGTCGATTTTATTATTGATGGCGGTAAGTGTCCTGGTGGTAATAAATCGACTATAGTGGATGTTACAGGGGAAACGCCTGTAATTTTGCGTCAGGGCATTATTTCCCAATATGAAATCGAACAAGCTTTTGAGGAGTATCGTAAGGTGAATAATTATGCACATTGCTATGGGTTGTGACCACCGTGGCCTCAGTATAAAACAGGCAATTATGAAACACTTGCCGGAGCTAGGCTATGACTATTGTGATTTTGGTTGCTACGAAGGCGAATCAGTGGATTATCCTGACATTGCTCAAAGGGTGGCCGAATCAGTGGCCTCAGGCGAATTTGACCTGGGCGTTTTAATATGTGGCACTGGTATTGGTATGAGTATAGCAGCCAACAAAGTAAAAGACATAAGAGCAGCTTTATGTTACGATGCTTATGCTGCCCTGCGATCTCGGCAACATAATAATGCCAATATTTTGTGTCTCAAGGGGGAAGATATTGAGGCTAGCCTGGCCATAGAAATTGTCAGAACTTACTTGGGCACAAATTTTGAGGGTGGTAGGCATGTACGAAGATTAGACAAAATAAAGGCTCTGGAAATGCATTGACAATATATGTTAGATTTTGCCTTGAGATTATAAGGAAGTGGCAATGAAAAGTGATGTTGTAAAAAAAGGTATTGAGAGAGCTCCTCACAGGTCTCTTCTGCATGCTGTAGGTTGTTCTCCAGACGATTGGGATAAACCATTCATCGGAGTGATTAATAGCTTCAGTGAAATTGTTCCTGGCCACATTCATTTACGGGCTGTTGCCCAAGCGGTGAAAGAGGGAATTCGAAATTGTGGTGGGGTACCTTTTGAAGTTGGTACTATAGCTGTATGTGATGGTATTGCCATGAATCACTCAGGAATGAAATATAGCTTGCCTAGCCGCGAGCTTATTGCTGATTCCGCTGAGGTTTTAGCTGAAGCTCATGCCTTTGATGGCTTAGTTTTTATTCCTAATTGTGACAAAATAATACCTGGTATGCTGATGGCGGCAGTAAGACTTAACTTACCCAGTATCTTCATAAGCGGTGGTCCAATGATGGCGGGGAGATTTTATCAAAACAATCAATTAAGGATAGTTGACCTGGCTTCAGTTTTTCAGGCAGTGGGTGAAACTGTTAATGGGAGTATGTCTGAGGCTGAGTTAACGGAGCTTGAGCAAGTTGCCTGCCCTGGTTGTGGTAGCTGTAGTGGTATGTTTACTGCTAATACCATGAACTGCCTGACGGAAGCTTTGGGCATAGCCTTACCTGGTAATGGAACGATACCAGGAGTTCAAGCGCGCAGACTACAGCTCGCCTATAAAGCTGGCCAACAAATCATGGATATACTAAGTAAAAATATTTGCCCTAAAGACATTATTACCAAAGATTCTATTTATAATGCATTTGCTGTTGATATGGCTTTAGGTGGCAGCACCAATTCTGTGTTGCACCTTATGGCTATAGCTCATGAAGCAGGGATTGATTTCCCTTTATCATTGGTGAATGAAATTAGCGAGCATATTCCTAATATATGCAAATTGAGCCCAGCGGGTGATTATCACATTGAGGATTTGGATTTAGCTGGTGGCATCCCTGCAGTAATGCAAGAGATAGCGGGGCTATTAAATCTTGAGACAAAAACCGTATCAAACAAATTACTGGGTGAGGTGATAAAAAATGCCAGGGTTAAGAGCAGGGAAGTGATTCACCCGTTATCCAATCCGTATAATGCTACTGGTGGCATTAGCATACTGTTTGGCAACCTGGCACCTCAAGGAGGGGTGGTGAAAAACGCTGCAGTAGCCCCAGAAATGCTGGTTCACCGTGGTCCAGCACGAATTTTTGATAGCGAAGAGGAAGCTACTACTGCGATAGTGAAAGGAAAATTTAAATCTGGAGAAGTGATTGTCATACGTTACGAAGGACCTAAAGGGGGGCCTGGGATGCGTGAAATGTTAACACCAACTTCACTTCTTAGTGGCATGGCTATGGATGATAAAGTGGCCCTAATTACCGATGGTCGTTTCTCGGGGGCAACAAAAGGGGCTGCTATCGGTCATGTTTCACCAGAGGCAGCGGAGAGAGGTCCCATAGCTGCTGTAGAAGATGGTGATATTATTCAGATAGATATTCCAAATTACAAATTAGAGATAGAGTTAACCCAGAAAGAGATGCAGCGAAGATTAAACTTGTTGCCACCTTTCAAACCAAAGGTTGAAACAGGTTATCTTAAACGTTATGCTGATAATGTGATTTCAGCTAGCAAAGGCGCTGTGTTCAGTAACGGATAGGAGTTTTTATGAAGAAGACAGGGGCTCAAATTTTGTGTGAAAGCTTGATTAAAGAAGGGGTTGAGGTAATTTTTGGCATTCTGGGTGGTGCTCTGCTGCCGTTGTACGATACCCTTCTGCAATACCCGCAACTGCGGCATATACTAGTTCGTCACGAACAAGGAGCAGCCCACGCTGCTGAGGGTTATGCTCGAGTCACTCATAAAGCAGGAGTATGCATTGCTACATCAGGTCCGGGAGCTACTAATCTGGTAACTGGAATTGCTAATGCTTATATGGATTCATGTCCAATGATAGCTATTACTGGCCAGGTAGGCAGACCTTTTATTGGCAAAGATGCGTTCCAGGAGATAGATATTACAGGGATTACTCTTCCTATCACAAAGCATAATTATCTTGTTACCGATACTGCGGAGCTGGCACGGACGGTTAAGGAAGCTTTTTACATCGCTCAAACAGGAAGGCCAGGCCCTGTGCTCATTGATGTGCCGAAAGATGTGCAGCAAGAGGAAGTCGAATTTAACTATCCTGAGAAAGTCGATTTGCCGGGTTACAAATTTGTCTCACGCGGTCACTCAGTTCAAATTAAAAAGGCAGTAAGTCGTATTAATAAAGCCGAAAGGCCTGTCATTATTGCTGGTAGGGGAATAGTCATTTCCCAAGCTTATAATGAGCTTAAGGAGCTAGCAGAGAAGGCACAAATACCAGTAGTCAATACACTTCTTGGCATTAGTTCTTTCCCGGGGGCCCATATACTGAATTTTGGCATGATAGGAATGCATGGCCTGGCTTACGCTAATATGGCAGTACAAAATGCTGACCTTATTATTGCTGCTGGTATGAGATTTGATGATCGGGCTACAGCAAATACTAAAAGCTTCGCACCGCAAGCTGGTGTTATTCATATTGATATCGATCCCGCAGAAATAGGGAAAAACATACCAGTGGACATACCTATAGTTGGTGATGTTAAAAACGTGTTAAAGGCTATGAATAAGCAAATTGAACGCAGAGACCATTTGGATTGGGTCACTCAGTTGGATCAGTGGCGACGTGAACATCCACTACTGGAAAGTGGGCAGGGTGGTGAACTTTTACCTCAATATGTTATTCATCAGATTTATGAAGTTACTCAGGGCAATACTATAATAGTCACAGGGGTGGGGCAGCATCAAATGTGGGCAGCACAACACTTTGTTTATACTAAACCCAACAGCTTTATTTCCTCGGGTGGCTTGGGGACCATGGGATTTGAGCTTCCTGCTGCCATAGGAGTTAAGGTTGCTCACCCTGAGGAGGTGGTGTGGTCTATTGCTGGTGACGGTGGTTTTCAAATGACCATTCAAGAGTTAGGGACTATAGCACAAGAAAACATCGCTGTTAAAATAGCTATCATCAATAATGGCTACCTGGGAATGGTGAGGCAGTGGCAGGAACTCTTTTATGAGCGCCGCTATGTTGACACGAAGCTCTGGAATCCCGATTTCGTGAAGATTGCCGAAGCTTATGATATACCTGGAATTAAGGTGAAAAGCAGGGAGGAAGTAACCCCAGCTATACAAAAAGCGATGGATTATCCTGGGCCTTTCCTTATTGATTTTGTTGTTGAACCGGAGGAAAATGTCTATCCTATGGTGCAACCTGGAGGAAGCCTCAGTCTAATTCTGGAGACGCCAAAACCTGAAATGATAAGCAGCTATTGAGTTATTTGAGGGAAAAATGAGTTTGACTAATACAAAACATACTTTAGTAGCATTGGTAGAAGATAAGCCTGGAGTGCTAAATAGGGTAGCTAGTTTATTTCGGCGCCGAGCCTTTAACATAGAGAGCATCGCCGTGGGACGTAGCGAACAACCTGGCTTGTCACGTATGACTGTTGTGGTTGATGGCAATTCTGCAAGGGTAGAGCAAGTCAGGAAGCAATTAGATAAGCTAATCAATGTGGTTAGAGTGTCCGACATAACTGCTGAAGATATAGTAACCAGAGAATTAGCCCTGATTAAGGTCAATGCTACTACCGTAACCAGAAGTGAAATTATGCAAATTGTTGACATTTTCCGAGCTAACATAGTTGATGTTGCTTCTAATTCGCTAACAGTGGAAGTTACTGGTGACGAAGATAAAGTGGAATCTATGCTTGAACTTCTTCGTAGCTTCGGGGTGAAAGAGATCAGTAAGACTGGTAGAATTGCCTTAACACGTGGATGAGTCGCTCAAACAAATAAACCCTGGGATCTGAAGATTTAAAATTTAGGTGTTAAAATTTTAAGGAGGGAAACATGGCTAAAATTTATTATGACAAAGACGCTGACCTGGATTTGATCAAAGGGAAGACAATTGGCGTTATTGGCTATGGTAGCCAGGGACATGCCCATGCTCAAAATCTAAAGGATAGTGGGTGCCAGGTTCTCGTCGCTAGTAGGGTTGGGGGTGTGGGTTGGAAGACAGCACAACATGATGGTTTTAAAGTGGCTAGTGTTGCTGAGGTAGCGGAAGCAGCGGATATTATTATGATGCTGGCTCCTGACACTTTACAGCCTCGAATTTATCAAGAATCAATCGAAGGGAAATTATCGCCAGGCAAAACTTTGATGTTTGCCCATGGTTTTAATATTCACTATTCACAAATTTCGCCGCCTTCTAACATCGATGTTAGCATGATAGCTCCTAAGGGCCCGGGACATATAGTGCGCAGACTTTATGTTGAAGGTTCTGGAGTCCCGGCATTAGTTGCTGTGTATCAAGATTCCTCAGGCAAAGCCAGGGATATTGCTTTAGCTTATGCCAAAGGCATTGGTAGCGCCAGGGCTGGCGTGCTAGAAACAACTTTTGCTGAGGAGACTGAAACTGACCTTTTTGGTGAACAAACAGTGCTTTGTGGAGGAGTTACCTCCTTGGTCAAAGCTGGTTTTGAAACCTTGGTAGAGGCTGGCTATCAACCGGAGATTGCCTATTTTGAATGTTTTCATGAGTTGAAGCTTATCGTTGATCTTATGTATCAGGGTGGCTTAAGTTATATGAGATATTCGATAAGCGATACTGCTGAATATGGCGATTACAGCCGGGGCCCACGAGTTATCGATGGTTTAGTTAAGGAAGAGATGGAACAAATCCTGGCAGAGATTCAGGATGGTAGCTTTGCCAGAGAATGGATTTTAGAGAACCAGGCTGGCAGGCCCAGCTTCAATGCCATGAAACGAATGGAGGCTAAACACCAAATTGAAATTGTGGGTAAAAAGCTAAGAGATATGATGCCCTGGCTGAAGAAAAAATAAATATTCAAAAAAGAATGATGGACAAGGTAATAATCTTTGATACTACTTTGCGTGATGGGGAACAGGCAGCCGGCGCAAATTTAAATGTTCAAGAGAAACTGAGGATAGCTAAGCAACTGGATAAATTGGGTGTGGATGTTATTGAAGCTGGCTTCCCTGTTAGCTCTCCCAGCGACTTTGAGGCTGTTCGCCTTATTAGCAAAGAAATTCAGCGGCCTGTAATTTGCGCTTTATCACATGCAAACGCCAATGCTATAGATAGAGCATGGGAGGCAATCAGGGAAGCTGCTCATCCACGGATTCACGTTTTTCTGTCTGCCTCGGATGTTCATCTTCTATATCAACTTAACAAAAGCCGTGAAGAGACCTTGGGGATTTCCAGAGAAATGGTAAGTAGAGCCAAGAATTATGTTGACGATGTTGAATTTTCTCCAATGGATGCTAGCAGGGCTGAGCCTGCTTACCTCTACCGTGTCTTAGAAACTGTGATTGATGCCGGAGCGACCACAGTAAACATACCCGATACCGTAGGTTATGCCACTCCATATGAATTTGGCGACTTGATCCAAAGCATTTTAGTTAATGTGCCCAATATTCATAAGGTTGTAATAAGTGTTCATTGTCATAATGATTTGGGGTTGGCTGTAGCTAATAGCCTCGAAGCAATACGGAAGGGTGCACGGCAGGTTGAATGTACTATCAATGGTATTGGTGAGCGAGCTGGAAATGCTTCTCTGGAAGAAATCGTTATGGCGCTAAAAACTCGCCAGGATTCCTTTAGCCTTATTACTAATGTTGATACCACTCAGATTTACAAGGCAAGTCGCCTTGTAAGCGAACTCTCTGGCTTTGCTGTTCAAGCCAACAAGGCTATTGTGGGAGCAAACGCTTTCCGCCATCAGTCAGGTATTCATCAAGACGGTTTAATAAAGAAAGCCGCAACTTATGAAATCATGGACCCAAAGTCGGTTGGCATATTGGCGAGTAGCCTCGTGCTGAGTAAGTTGAGTGGCAAGCATGCTTTCAAAGAAAGATTAGCGGAGCTTGGCTATTCTTTAGATGAAGAAGCTTTGAAGCGAACCTTTCAGAGCTTTAAAGAGTTAGCCGATAAGAAAAAGGAAATCACAGACCGTGATATTGAATCTTTGGTGACGGAGGAACTTCGCACTGTCACTGAAACATATCATCTTGATCATGTTGAAATTTCTTGTGGTGATCATAGTCTTCCTACAGCTTCAGTGAGACTTATTGGACCTGATGGACAAAGCCTGGCTGACGCTGCCTTAGGCGCGGGGCCAGTTGATGCTGTGTATAAAGCTATCAATCGGATAGTCGGGATACACAATAAGCTTACAGAATTTACTATTAAATCAGTTACTGAAGGCATTGATGCTATTGGTGAGGTATTGATTAGAGTCGAGAGTGATGGGGAGATATATACGGGGCGTGGTGCCTCAACTGACATCATAGTTGCCAGTGCGAAAGCATATATGAATGCGCTGAATCGATTTTTAGCTAAGAAAGCAATTGAGGAGGGGAAAACTTAATTGCCTTTATGGTTGGAAATGGTATTGCGATTGCTTTTAGCTAGCGCTTCAGGTGCAGCTATTGGTTATCAGCGGAAGCGAGCTGGTAAGCCGGTTGGAATGCGTACTTATATTTTGATTACTTTAGGCGCAACTCTATTTACTATAGTTTCTGTTTTTGGCTTTGCAGGGGCAGTTGATCCCTCACGAGTTGCTGCGGGCGTAGTAATTGGTATTGGCTTCATTGGTGCTGGCGTTATATTTCGTGGCCCACGTAATGGAGAAGTAACTGGACTAACCACAGCAGCGAGCATGTGGGCTGCTGCTGCTGTGGGTTTATCTGTTGGATCTGGGTTATACTTGATTTCTATTGTTGCAACTCTCCTCATAGTAATTAGTTTGATGCTTTCCAGGGTCCTTGATTAAAATTGTGGGGTAAAAAATAATTTCTCGATGAGCGGGACGATATTAATGAGAACTTTAGCTGAAAGAATATTAGCAGCCCATAGTGGTAAACGAAAGGTCAGCACTAACGAGTTTGTAAATGTGAAGGTTGACATGGTTTTGTCCAATGACATAACAGCGCCTTTAGCCATTAAGGAATTTCGAAGGCTTGGGGTGTCTAAGGTTTTCGATCCCAAAAAGGTAATTATGGTTCCTGATCATTTTTGTCCTAACAAAGATATACAATCTGCAGAGCAAGCAAAGCTTATGCGGGAATTTGCTAAAGAACAGGGAATAAACTACTTTGAAGTGGGGCGAATGGGAATAGAGCATGTACTTTTGCCTGAACAAGGCTTTGTTTTACCTCGTCAGGTTATCGTTGGCGCTGACTCGCACACCTGCACCTATGGTGCTTTGGGTGCTTTTGCTACTGGCATGGGGTCAACTGATATCGCTGTAGCTATGGCAACAGGGGAGATATGGATGAGGGTGCCACCAACAATCAAATTTGTTTATCACGGCAAGTTATCTGAATGGGTTGGTGGCAAAGACCTCATTCTGTATACTATTGGCGATATTGGCGTAGATGGTGCACTTTACTCAGTCATGGAATTTGACGGTGAGGCTATTGACGAACTACCAATGGATGGGCGCTTCACTATGGCAAACATGGCTATTGAAGCCGGAGCCAAAGCGGGCATGTTCAATGTGGATGGCAAAACTGAAGAATATATAAAGGAACACTCTCGCTATGACTATTCTGACCGAGTGGAGGAATCTCACTCAGATGAAAATGCTGAATATTCCAAAATCATTGAGTATGATGTGTCAAAAATTGAACCCCAAGTAGCTTTTCCTCATATTCCTTCTAATACTAAACCTGTAAGCCATGCAGGTGATGTAAAACTGGACCAGGTATTGATTGGCGGTTGCACTAATGGCCGTCTTGGCGATTTGAGGGTGGCAGCCAAATTTCTTCAAGGCAGGCAAGTATTTTCGGAACTTAGGTGCATTATTCTCCCGGGTTCACAAAAAGTCTATCTTGATGCATTAAGGGAGGGATTGATAGAAACTTTTATCGAGGCTGGGGCAGTGGTAAGCACACCCACCTGCGGGCCCTGTCTTGGTGGCCACATGGGAGTCTTAGCTGCTGGTGAGAGTTGCTTATCCACCACAAACCGTAATTTCGTGGGCAGAATGGGAAGCCCAAAATCTGAAGTTTACCTGGCTGGGCCGGCTGTAGCTGCCGCCAGTGCTATTCTGGGTAGAATTGCCAGCCCTGAAGAGGTCATACATTAAATATGCCCAAGATAGAACCATTCGAAAAACACGCACAAAATATGAAGATTGGTTTGGGAGAGGTTACAGCGAAGGTTCATTTGTTGTGGTCAAGGCAATAAAATGAGGACAGAAAGTGTTTGGTTGCCTATTTGGCTTTGTGGTAAAGGAGGATAGAAAAGAAGTTGCAACTGAAAGGCAAAGCTCATAAATTCGAGGCCGATGTCAATACGGATGTTATTATCCCCGCGCGATACCTTAATATTTCTGAACCTGCTGAACTAGCCAAGCATTGTATGGAAGATATTGACCCTGAATTTACCGCCAAAGTCAAGCCCGGAGATATGATCGTTGCTACTACTAATTTTGGCTGTGGTTCGTCGCGAGAGCATGCTCCTTTAGCTATTAAAGCTTGTGGTATATCTTGTGTCATTGCCCAGAGTTTTGCCCGTATCTTCTTCCGCAATGCTATTAATATCGGTTTACCTCTTCTGGAATATACTGAATCGGTGGATGAGATAGAGGATGGCGACATGCTGGAGGTAGATTTGCCCACTGGCGTGATTAAGAATACTACCAAAGATAAAACAGTTATGGCTAATCCGTATCCTGAATTTATGACGGGGATAATTGATGCTGATGGTTTAATCGAATATACTAAACACCGATTACAAGAAATTTAATTGTTACTTTGTACGATAGTAAATAATCCCAGGGATTTTTTATTATGCCTGGAATAATATACATCTAAAGAATGAGAGGTGAATGGACGTGGAATTTAATATTGCAGTTTTAGCTGGAGATGGTATTGGCCCTGAAGTTATGGCCGAGGCAGTCAAAGTTCTAAAAACGGTAGGTGAAAATTATGGGCATGGATTTCACTTACGCCAGGGCTTGATAGGGGGTATTGCCATAGATACGCTGGGGACAGCTCTCAACGAAGAAACTGTAAGTATGTGTAAACAGTGTGATGCTATATTACTTGGAGCCCTTGGTGGGCCAAAATGGGATGATCCCAAAGCTAAAATTCACCCTGAAGATGGACTTTTAGCCATAAGAAAAGAATGCAAATTATTTGCTAATTTACGTCCGGTAAAAATTTTGCCCATGCTAGCTAATTCTACCAACTTCAAGCCCGAAGTAATTAGGGGTGTTGATTTGATAGTAATAAGAGAGTTGACTGGTGGGCTTTATTATGGACAACCTAAAAAGCAATGGCGAAACTCAGAGGGAAGGCAAGGTGTTGATACAATGGCTTATTCTGAAGCAGAAATTGATCGTATAGTGCGAGTTGGTTTTGAGTTAGCTCGCACCCGGTCAAAGAAACTAACCTCAGTTGATAAAGCCAATGTTCTTCAATCATCGCGGCTATGGCGCCAAATTGCTACTGAAATCTCTGCTGATTATCCTGATATTGAACTGGAGCATATGCTGGTCGACACCTGTGCTATGCGGCTTATCCAGCACCCTAGTGAATTTGATGTGCTGGTTACTGAGAACACGTTTGGAGATATTCTTACCGATGAAGCTTCAATGCTGGCTGGCTCTATGGGCATGTTACCTTCAGCCAGCCTGGCTGGAATTCCCAGGGGGAGAGCATTTGGTTTGTATGAGCCAATCCATGGCAGTGCGCCACGGCGAGCAGGGCAAAGCCTGGTTAATCCTATCGCTACTATTTTAAGTGTAGCCTTGATGCTTCGCTACTCGTTTGAATTAGATGTGGAAGCTCAGGCTATAGAGAATGCTGTGATTGCTGCCTTAGAAGAAGGTTATAGAACTTACGACATAATGGCGGAAGACAAAATCAGGGTGGGGACAAAAGAAATGGGCGATTTGATTGCTCAGAGGATAAGATGCCGGTAATACAGCTCTACGACACAACTTTACGCGATGGTGCTCAACAGAAGGGAATTTCTCTTTCTGTTCGAGATAAGCTAAAGATTGCTCAGAACTTAAGTGAACTGGGTATTGATTTTATTGAAGGTGGTTGGCCTGGTTCTAATCCCAAAGACATAGAATTTTTTATCAAGGCTCAGAAACTAAATTTAAAACACAGCATAATAGTGGCTTTTGGTAGTACCAGGCGTTCGAATTGTAAAGTGGAAGAAGATGCTAACCTTAAAGCTTTGTTGGAGTCTAATGTTGAAGTAGCTACTATTGTAGGCAAAAGTTGGGACAGGCAGGTGACTCGAGTTTTGCAGACTACGCTGGAAGAGAATCTTAATATGATCACAGATTCTATTACCTATCTGAAAACAAATGGCCTCAGGGTTTTTTTCGATGCCGAACATTTTTTTGACGGACATAGAGGGAACCCTGAATATGCGCTGGAGACCGTTGTCTGCGCCGCTAAAGCTGGCGCTGAATGTATAATTCTTTGTGATACTAATGGTGGTACCTTGCCCCAGCAGATAGTAGAATCTATCGAAGCCACACGGAAGGTGACTTCTACTCCTCTGGGCATACATGCTCATAATGATATTGAACTTGCTGTATCTAACTCTCTAGCTGCTATTTATGCAGGAGCCAATCAAATTCAAGGAACTATTAATGGATATGGTGAACGGTGTGGCAATGCCAATCTTTGTTCTATTATCCCAACGCTAAAGCTTAAAATGGGCATTAATTGTGTGACCGATAAACAACTAAGTAAGCTTAGCAACGTTTCGCACTATGTATCTGAGATAGCTAATTTGCCTCCTCATGACCAGCTTCCTTACGTAGGCGCCAATGCCTTTACACATAAGGCAGGATTACATGTCTCTGGTTTGACAAAGTGGAGAGATAGTTATCAGCACATAAAACCTGAACTGGTAGGCAATCAACCTCATGTGATTATCTCCGAGCTAGCGGGAAAGAAGAGTATTATTTTCAAAGTTAAAGAGCGTGGATTACCTCTTCCTGGGGATAAGGAGATTGAAAAGATATTGAAACAAATCAAGTTACAGGAGAAACAAGGTTTTCAATATGATAGTGCCGAGGCGTCATTCGCTTTATTGCTTTACCGCGCCCAACCTTATTACCAGCCCCCCTTTGAGTTAGTTGATTTTATGGTGGTAGTGGAAAAGCGCCGCCGCCCGCCTAGTAATGGGAATCAAGAAAATATATTATCAGAAGCTATCATTAAGATTAAAATAAATAATAAAGTAGTACATACTGCGGCTGAAGGTGATGGACCGGTCAATGCGCTTGACCAGGCTCTACGTAAAGCTTTAATGCAATTCCACCCCAATTTGGCTGTTGTGAAACTTACTGATTACAAGGTGCGTATACTTGAAGGAAGCACTGGTACTGCTTCACGGACGCGAGTGCTCATTGAATCCAGCGACGGTAAGGAACACTGGCGAACTGTAGGTAGCTCAACCAATATCATTGAGGCTAGCTGGCTAGCTTTAACAGACAGCATAGAATACTGGTTGATAAAGCAAATTGGGGAAAAGAAATTTTAGCGACGCTGAAGTTTCACTTAAATTAGATTGGTTTGTCTTTCTTACGGTGATGTCTTGCTAACCCTTGATAACACCTAAAGGAGTAGCCATAGCTATCTTCCTGGAAATGCCAGCTTGATGACAAACCTCTATCACCTCAGTGACATCCTTGTAAGCTTGAGATGCCTCTTCAGCTAGTGATGATATATCCCCCGTCTTAATAATGATACCTCTTCTTTCTAAATCTTGTGCCACATCTTTACCTCTTAAGATTCGCTTAGCGGCGTGGCGACTCATCACTCTGCCGGCGCCGTGGCAGGTAGAACCAAAGCTTTCTTCCATAGCTTTTTGGGTGCCCACAGCGATAAAAGAGCAACGGCCCATATCGCCTGGAATAAGTACTGGTTGGCCTATTTCTTTATACTTTAGCGGAATTTCTTCGTGTCCAGGTGGGAAAGCTCTGGTGGCTCCTTTGCGATGCACACAAACTTTAACATCTTGCCCATCCACTTTGTGTCTTTCTATCTTGGCAATGTTATGAGCTACATCATAGACCTGTTCCATTCCAAGTTTCTCAGAGCTTTTATTAAAGGCTTTGGAGAAACTTTCCCTGACCCAATGGGCAATACATTGACGGTTGCACCAGGCATAATTAGCAGCGCATGCCATAGCGGATAAATAATCCTTGCCTTCCATTGACTCTATAGGGGCACAAGCAAGCTGGCGATCAGGAAGCTGTATTCCATATTTTGATACTGCCTTTTCCATTACACGTAGATGGTCGGTACATACCTGATGCCCGAAACCTCGAGAGCCAGTATGAATCAAAACTAATATTTGCCCTACCTCCTCAATACCCATGACTTTAGCTATCTCAGGCTCAAATATTTCCTTTACTACTTGAACTTCAAGGAAATGATTCCCTGAACCTAAGGTGCCTATCTGAGGCATACCTCTCTTTATTGCCTTATCGCTTATGCTGTCTGGGTCAGCGCCTTTCATGCATCCATTTTCCTCTGTAACATCTAAATCCTTTGCAGAGCCAAAGCCGTGTTTCACAGCCCAATGAGCTCCCTCAATTAGTAATTCTCCCATCTCTTTTTGGCTTGCTTTAATCTTTCCTTCGGAGCCCAAGCCAGATGGTATATTGAAGAATAATTCATCAACGAGTTGTTTGATCTTGGGTTTTACTTCAGCTTCGGTGAGATTGGTGTGCAGGAGCCTCACGCCGCAGTTAATATCATAACCCACACCACCTGGAGAAATTACGCCATCTTTAACATTCATAGCAGCAACTCCACCTATGGGAAATCCATAACCCCAGTGGATATCTGGCATAGCCATGGAGAATTTGACTATTCCAGGCAGGAAGGCTACATTGGCAACTTGCACCAGTGCTTGTTCCTCGCATATGGACTTTAGCATCTCCTCGCTAGCATAGATTAAGCCAGGAACCCTCATGCCATCTTTATAACTTGAAGGGATTTCCCAATGATAATCGTCTATTTTAACAAATTGCCCTTGCCACTTTGACATATACTAACTCCTTAAACATCAAAGATTACTTGTACTTCGTAACCATCGCCGCCTCTGTTTATTTTTAACATATGGTAGGTAGCTGCTTTTACCCCTCTCTTTATGTTATGTCTTAGGGGATCGAGTTTTTCTCCATAGCATATAGCTTTAAGATGCTTGCTGTTCAAATTTTCGATATCAAATCTTTTGAATAGGATGTGCTCAACGTCAAAGAGATAAATAAGTTCGTTGAGCCATTCTACTAGTAAATTATCTCGGTCTTCACTACTTATCTCCACGTGTCGTTTTATCTTTTCTTTAATGCTTTTAGGCTCTGTTATCAAGCTGGATAAGGCTAGTGCGGCATTAGCGAAAAGTTGTTTAACATTGATTCCGTAAACGATAATGCCGACATCGGCAGTATGATTAATGATTTTGAAAATCCTTTTAGCCATTTCAATTTATTATATAATGAAGATGATTTTATTACAGCACGTGACATGTAATTTGTAGACTTGGTTTGAGACAAGTGTAACAAGTTATCCCCAGACTTCAAAATGTCCACGAATTCCTTTATGAACATTGCTGAGTTAGTTTGTTATAGCTACGGGTATACAAGTGAGCATACAAAAGGGGCTCTCGGTATACAACGGGTATACATCTCTGCAAAGCGTTGAGATGGGAGCATGGATGTCTCTGGTTGTGTGACACAACCTAGCTAAGGGAAAACACCGATTTCATAGCTATACCGTGCCAATTAATAATTGACATTCTGAGAACCTTCAGAGGCATAGTCAAGACCACCCTTTGTGAGGATATTACCTTGCCTCAGAAGCTTCAACTCCAAGAACTTAGACATTTTCCTGAGAATATCCGCCAAAAGCTCCGATTTGCTAGACCGATTGTCAAATTCAGTGTGGAAAATATATACTGCCTTGCATAAGAGGGGGGAGTGAAGAGCAAATCTATGAAGAGGCGAAGAAACGGGTAGAGGCAAGGAAGGGATTCCGCAATAATGTTATTGTTTACCTATGCGTTAATGCCATGCTCGCACTAATATGGTGGTTCACAGGAGCTGGATTTCCTTAGTTTGTTTTCCCACTGGGTGGATGGGGCATTGGCCTACTGTTTCACGGCTTAAGCGTTTACGTCTTTTCAAGACGGTCGGATAGACGAGCTATAGAAAGAGAAGTGGAAGCAATAAAGAGAGAGCAAAGGTAGCCAAATTCTTTTTGCTGATGGACCTCTACCGCAGACTAATTGATGCCTTCAGGGGTAAGTGGATGGTCAATAAACCTGTCTAAAATCAAATGGTAAAGAGTTATTGTCTTATAACTTGCCCCAGAAGCCCTGGATGTGATAAATTTACCAAGTAGCTTGGTTGTGAACTTTTGTGAACTTTTTGCTACTGAAGCTGCTAATTGCGGGAGTAACTCAGCGGTAGAGTTCCTGCCTTCCAAGCAGGGTGTCGCGGGTTCGAATCCCGTCTCCCGCTCCATAACTATAAGGAGGTGATTATGCTTAAATTCAGTGCTAATTTAACAATGATGTTCAATGAGGTTGATTTTTTGAGTCGTTTTGAACGGGCATCCAGAGCTGGCTTCAAGGGAGTTGAATGTTTATTCCCTTATGAATGGAAGAAGGAATTGTTAGCGGAGCAATTGGATAAGTACAAGCTTGAGCAGGTGTTGATCAATCTGCCGGCCGGTGACTGGGGTGCAGGTGATCGAGGTGTTGCCTGCTCACCACAGCGGGTGGGAGAATTTCAGGATGGTGTTGGGCTAGCTATTGAGTATGCTAAGACATTGAACTGTTCTCGTATGAACTGTCTTGTGGGATTAACTCCTGATGGGGCATCAGCAGAAAAGGTACGACAGACGCTGGTGGAGAACCTTCGATTCGCCGCAATCGCTCTGGGGAAAGAGGGTATTCGCCTGCTGGTCGAACCTTTAAACACTCAAGATAATCCTGGATTTTACCTGGCGCATACACAGGATGCGCTTCAATTATTTGAGGAAGTTAATCATCCCAATCTCTGGCTTCAATATGACATCTATCATATGCAGGTAATGGAAGGCAATCTAACAAAAACTATTCTGGATAATCTTGCTCTCATCGCGCATATGCAACTGGGAGACAACCCGGGACGGCATGAACCGGGAACTGGTGAAATTAACTACGCTAACCTGTTCCGTTTCATTGATGAAGCGGGGTATAATGGTTGGATTGGGTGTGAGTACAAACCCGCTGGCGTAACAGAAGATGGCCTTGAATGGGTCAAATCCTATTTAGAAAAAGGAGGGAAGTAATGGCAGAGCTTGGATTTATCGGGTTAGGTATAATGGGCAAGCCAATGGCTGGACACTTACTAGCCGCTGGCCACACGGTTCGCATTTATGACGTGTTTCCGGAATCAGTCAAAGAGCTAGCTTCGAAGGGCGCGGAGGCTTGCAGTGATGGTAAGCAAGTGGCGCAAAAATCAAATATAGTCTTTATTATGGTACCGGATACGCCTGATGTGGAAGCTGTTCTGTTTGGCAGAGATGGTGTGGCTGAGGGCATAAAATCGGGCTCTATCGTGGTGGATATGAGCTCCATTTCTCCAATAGCTACAAAAGAGTTTGCCAAAAAACTTGCCGCTTTGGGTGTGAAGATGCTTGATGCACCTGTTTCTGGCGGCCAAATAGGGGCTCAAAATGCAACTCTTTCCATTATGGTCGGAGGTCAGCCCGAAGTGTTTGCACAAATCAAGCCTTACTTTGAAATTATGGGTAAGAATATCGTTCATATTGGCACTAATGGGGATGGGCAGACTTGTAAAGTAGCTAATCAAATGGTAGTTGCTATGACAATTGAAGCGGTTAGCGAGGCTCTTTTATTTGCTTCTAAGGCAGGGGCTGATCCAGCAAAAGTAAGGGAAGCGTTGCTTGGAGGATTTGCCCAGAGTCGCATTCTAGATTTGCATGGACAGCGAATGATTGACCGCAAGTTTGCTCCTGGTTTCCGTATTCGGCATCAGCAAAAAGATTTGAACAATGCGCTGGAAGCAGCACGCAAGATAGGGTTGAGTTTGCCGGGTACAGCCATAGCCCAGGAATTGTTTAATGCAGTTGCAGCACAAGAGGGCGGTAGCAATTTGGACCATTCTGCGCTGGTACTCGCTCTGGAAAAATTAGGCAATTGCAAAGTCAAGGAATGAGTGATTTTTTGAAGTGAGAAGATTAGCTTATCACAGATGACAGGCCGAGCTGGGTGCAGGGATGGGCTCGTAGCTCAGTGGCAGAGCGGCCGGCTCATAACCGGTTGGTCGCAGGTTCGAACCCTGCCGAGCCCACCACGGAACTTGACATAACATTTTAATGGGTACCTTCAGCAATTGGGCTTGAGCGTTAGTTTCTATTTTTTAGCTATGTTTTCTTTACTCTTGCTATGGAAGGCCATGTAAATTTCCTTTAAATGCCTGTTGGTGACATGAGTGTAAATTTGAGTTGTTCCAATACTCTCGTGCCCCAGCATTTCTTGAACGGAGCGAATGTCAGCGCCGCTTATTAGCAGGTCAGTGGCAAAAGAATGTCGCAGGGTGTGCGGACTTACTTTGATTGGCAAACCACTTTTTTTTGTGTATTTGATAACAATTTTTTGGATGGATCTTGCTGTCAGCCTCATTTTTTCGCCGTTCCTTTCTGTATTTACTGCGCCACTATATCTAATGAACAATGGTTTAAAATGGTCCTGGCGTGATTGCAAGTAGCGTTTAATCCATTGCACAGCTGAATCTGACAAGAAAACTACGCGTATTTTATTTCCTTTGCCTTTAACCCCAAATTCCTGGCGTTTTAAATCTACCTGGTCACGATTTAGGCTTACTAACTCTGATACTCTTAAGCCTGTGCTAAATAGGGTTTCCAGAATAGTTTTATCTCTTAAACCTATCGTATTTGATATTTGTGGACTGTTTAGTAATCTTTCTACCTGCTCTGGGTTTAAAAAATTAACAGAACGGGAGCCTAATTTCGGAAGTTCTATTGTGGCAGGGGATAAAGTGAGTATGTCTCGCTGAACTAAAAGGTAGCGCAGGAAAGATCGTAGCGCAACAATATGATAGTTTTGAGAAACACGCTTTAATTGCGCGCCATTTCGATCCTGCAGGTGTGCTAGATATAGCCTGTATCTTCTGATGAGATCCAAATTTATATCTTCGGGTTTGGTGCTAGGGGAATTTTCACTGATCCAATTGTAAAATCGCTCTAAATAATGTCTGTACGCACGAACCGTAAGGGGAGAACAGCCTTTTTCAATTTCCATGTATTCCAGGAACTCGGCGATTAATAAATCTATATTGATGTTTGGCTTTTGCATTTTCCATTGCTTTGGTTCGCAAAAGGTATGTTGTGCGAACCAAACATGATTCCATATTAATACACTGATGTCCTATTGTCAAATCCTTGAGTTACCTTGCTATTTCTACAAAAGGAGATGAAATATGAAAAATAAGTGTTACCCTACTGTGGATTAATATGGGAACTTCAGCAAGCTAGAAATTAGCAGCGAATATAACTTGCATTTTGCTGCCAGGTGTTACAAGGGGAAATAGCTAATCTCTTAATCTGACGTTGCTTGTTATATTTATTTCTATGGTTTGGCCACACTTGGGGCATGATATCTCCATGGTGAGGGGTTGATGCATTACCCTTTCCACGAGAGATGTAATTACTGAATCCATGTTATCCAGTCTTCCATCGAACATCTCAAGCCGTTTGTTTACGTGCCGTATAATCGACTCAGAATTAACTCCACCAACTGGGTCATTGCGGTCATTTGAAGCCAAATTTATAAACTCCTCTCAACTACTCCCAAAGATTCTAATTCAGCTTTGCCTTTCTGTATTAGCTTGCTCACCTCTTCGGCGACAGTGTGTTCTAGATATTTTCGGAATGCTTCCCTTGCTGCTGGTGATGAGCGCACGGCTTCTTTAACATTCTGCCATTCGTCGTTGATTACTTCGCTGATTTGTTCGGGGCTTATGGGCTTATTTCCCTGCCACATCTCTTCAATTCTATTTAGTGCTCTGGTTGTCATAGCTCTTTTCAGACGATCAAAAGAGAATATTTCCTCCCAGCTGTATGGTTTATCTGGTCTTTTTTCCACCATGGTTTATTACCTCCGATCGGCTTTAATTATTGCTATTATCATAGGTTTAAATATGCACTCTGTCAAGGTGTATGTGGGTGTAGTTGTTGATTTATAAGGATGTGTGGTATACATTATTAATTAAGATAGATTGTTTGAGGAAAGGAGGTGCAATGATGTCTGAAGTAGCGATTGGTGAGATAACCGATTTCTTTGCTAAGCCGGTAGTGGCTGGGATAAAGCTGAACAGTACATTGAGGCAGGGTGATAGAATCCACATAAAAGGTGCTACTACAGATATGGAACTTGTTGTGGAATCTATACAAATCGACCGCGCTGATATCACGGAGGCTAAAGCAGGTGATCTTATCGGCGTAAAGATTCCTGAGAGAGCAAGGCATGGCGATATAGTTTATAAGATCACTGAATAGCCTTAACAAGATTTGCCATTTCTATAGCGCTCACTGCGGCAGCAAAACCCCTGTTGCCTTCTTTGGCTCCTGCCCTCTGGATAGCTTGCTCTAGAGTATCAGCAGTAATTATACCTTGTATTACAGGTAATCCTGTATCCAGGCTTATTTTACCGATTCCCCTATTTACTTCGGAGGATATATATTCAAAATGCGGAGTTCCACCGCGAATTACAGCCCCAAGGCATATTAGAGCATTATATTCTCCCTTTTGGGCTAATTTCTTGGCTATTAGCGGAATTTCAAAGCAGCCTGGAGTCCATGCGGTGTCAATGTCGTTCTCATCAACCCCATGGCGTAGCAGAGCATCCTTTGCCCCTTCAAGCAGTCTGCTGGTTATCAGCTCATTGAATCGCGAGACAATCACTGCAAATTTAAGACCTTTCCCTATTAGCATTCCTTCGTAATGTCTAGCCATTGATTACCTCCTCTATATCTAGTCTGTGTCCTAGTTTTTTTTGTTTGGTTTTAAGATAGCGAATATTATAAGGGTTCGGTTGAGTTATTAGTGGTACAGTCTCCACTATTCTAAGTCCATAGCTTTGTAACCCAACTACCTTCTTGCTGTTGTTAGTAAGTAATCTAATGTTATGTAAACCTAGGTCGGCCAGAATTTGAGCCCCGACTCCGTAGTCTCTCAAATCGGGGGCGAAACCTAAGGCTACATTAGCCTCTACAGTATCCATTCCCTGATCTTGGAGAGCGTAGGCGCGGAGTTTATTGTGAAGCCCAATTCCTCTTCCCTCTTGTTGCATATAAAGGAAAACTCCTCTGCCTTCTTTAGCTATGTTTTGCATTGCTAATTTGATTTGAGCGCCACAATCACACCTCAAGCTACCAAAAATATCTCCAGTGAGGCATGCACTGTGGACACGTACCAGTACCGGGTCATCGCCTGATATGTCGCCTTTAACCAGGGCAACATGTTCAGTGGCATCGACATCGCTCTTATAAGCCATAATTGTGAATTCACCGAACGCAGTGGGCAACTTGGCTTTAGCTATTTGTTGCACCAACTTTTCATTGGAAAGGCGATAAGTAATCAAATCTGCGATGGTCACGATTTTTAAACTGTATTTGGAGGCCATGATTTCAAGTTCAGGCAGTCGTGCCATGGTGCCGTCTTCATTCATAACTTCGCATATGACCCCAGCGGGGTAAAGCCCAGCTAATCTTGCCAGGTCAACAATAGCCTCGGTATGCCCTGCCCGTACCAGCACACCTCCATTTCTAGCCCGTATGGGAAATACATGTCCTGGGCGGACTAAATCGTCCGGGTTACTATTAGTGGCAAGCACGGTTTTTATAGTTTGAGTACGGTCGAAAGCAGAAATACCTGTGGTTACGTTGTGCTTTGCCTCAACTGATACTGTGAATGCGGTAGATTGCCTCGATGTGTTATCCTGAACCATTAACGGTATCCCTAATTCATCAAGCCTTTGTTTGATTATAGGAAGGCAGATTAACCCTCTAGCATGCTTTGTCATAAAATTTATAGTCTCCGGGGTAATCTTTTCTGCTGCTATTGCTACATCACCTTCGTTTTCGCGGTTTTCATCATCAATAATAATGATAAATTTACCTGCCTTTATATCTTCAATTGCCTCTGGTATAGTGGCTAACATTGTTTAATTCTCCTCCCTTGTGAATCCATATTCTTTAAGAAATTCAAAACTTAGATTCTGGCTGTTCCTTTTATTCAGCCGCTCTATGTATCTAGCTATAACATCCACTTCCAAATTGACTTTATCGCCACGTCTTCTATTGGCTAGAGTGGTATTTTTCAGAGTGTACGGTATTAGAGATACAGTAAAGGAAGAATCGTCAAGACTTGTGATGGTGAGGCTAATACCATCAACAGCAATGAATCCCTTATTAGCTATATAAGGCATCAGCTTTGAAGGCGCTGAAATTTTTATGGTATACGATGCTTCTTCAGAGGTTATCTCTGCTATTTCTCCTGTATCATCAACATGTCCCAACACTAGATGACCTCCAATGCGTCCTCCTATTGGGAGTGCCCTTTCTAAGTTTACCTGGTTGCCGTAACGGAGTTCGCCAAGATTGGTATGGCGCAATGTCTCTGGCATGATATCAACACTGAAGGTGTTATTATCTAAAGTGGTGACTGTCAGACAAGATCCGCTAACAGCTATGCTATCGCTTACTATCATTTCACTGAGTACCTTCTTGGCTTCAATAAGTAAGTGATGTGAATTCGCTTCTTTGATTGTGCCAATCTCCTCCACTATGCCGGTAAACATACTATTGTGTCACACTGCCTATAATTTCTGTTGTGCTCTCTCCTTCATATACCCACTGATCAATACATTATTGCCGAACTTTTTGATTTTAACACGCTCCAATGATAAGGCTTCTATTACACTATTAACTCCATCCCCTCCCACTGCGGTTTTAGCCTCGCTGCCACCAATGATAATAGGCGAAATGAAAACTAATACTTTATCTACCAACCTGTGGTCAAAGAGAGACCCTAGAATTTTACTTCCACCTTCTACTAAGACAGTGACTATGTTGCGTTTACCTATGATCTTGAATAATTTTTCCAAATCTACTTGTCCACCTACTCCCGGCAGTTCTAATACTTCGGCTCCGATTTGTATGAGTTTCTTCTTCTTTTCCGAAGAAAGCGGTTCAACTACTGCGAGCAAAGTTTTTCCTGGTTGTTTAAAAATCTGAGAATCCAATGGTGTTCTTGCATTGCTATCAACAATTAGACGCAGTGGTTGTGCCTTTGGTGTGCCACCTTTCCCTTGGCAACCCCTAGCGGTAAGTTTGGGGTTATCCTTGATAATAGTGTTGACACCTACCATTATAGCGTCAGCGGTGTGCCGTAGGCTATGCACATAGTTCCTTGCTTCCTCATTGCTTATCCATTTGGAGTGGCCGGTTTTAGTAGCAATCTTCCCGTCAAGGCTCATAGCAACCTTAATAATAATGAAAGGCGAACCTGTGGTGATAAATTTAATATAAGCCTCGTTTATTTCGTAAGCTTCCTCCTGGCATACGCCGAAATAGGTTTTGATGCCAGCTTCGTTTAACTCCCTCATCCCGCGGCCCGAAACTACTGGATTGGGGTCAAGTAGCGATACATAGATTTCTGAGATGCCAGCGTTTATTATGGCCTGGGTGCAGGGTGGAGTACGGCCGTAGTGGCAGCAAGGCTCCATGGTAACATACATGGTAGCGCCTTTTGCCTTTTCACCAGCTTGACGAAGTGCTACTACCTCGGCATGACTTGAACCAGCAGGTTGTGTGCACCCTCTTCCTACAACAAAGCCATCCTTAATAATCACAGCTCCCACTGCTGGGTTAGGGTTGGTATATCCTACAGCCAACCTCGCTATCGACAGAGCACGCCTCATATATTCTTCTACTGGCATTGCTTATTCTATGTTCCTTATTAAAATCCCCATATTTTAGCAAGAAGCTTATTCCCCAGGTGAGTGGCAACGATAGATGGCTCAGTGCAGGCACAATTTAGAGGTTTAATGACTATTCTCACATTAGCAATTCCTTCCTTTAGTGTACGATTGCTAAGTACCATACTATTGGCATTGTAGCATCGGTTGCAGTAATAGTGCAAAAAACTCAGAGAGCATTTTTCGCGTCACTTAAGGGGGGTTTCTTCTTATCATTGCTCTCACTGCAGCTAAAAATCTGATGCACCATGGGGTAACCCCCTTTAATTTCATGTCAAATTCACGTCGTTCGCCTCTTCGACTTGAATGTTGGAAGAAGAAAAGATATGTGGTGAATAGCAGATAATGCCCTTAAGTCTGGAGTTAGAATTAGTGAGTTTTCCTGAAATCAATGGTATAATCCTACCATCGTAGGATTGGGCGTCTAGATACTATAAAAGAATAAAGACAAGAATTTTTTAGTGTCTTGTGCATCTGTGGCAAATTGGAACTCAAATTGTAGAGAGGTACCGTAAACAAATGTTAGATATTGGATGGATGAAAATACTAACAGCAGTGGGGATGCTAGCATTCCTTGCTGTAGGGATAAGATATATAAAGCTTAGCAGAGTAAGAAAATCCGATGACAGGATGCCCACGCCATATCGGCCATTGGCTTTGGTCACTGTAACTTTTGATCGGATATTTATTGTCACCTCGGTGGTATACGCATCCATTTTCCTTTTTTGGGGTTATTCTTACAGGATTATATATTTTTCTTGCGTTCTTGATCTTCCCCTGCAGCTGATTGGTATTGTATTGTCGATTGTGGGGTTGCTTGTTTCATGGTGGGCAATTGCCTCTTTCGGTGAATTTAATGAGCCACGCTGGGCTCACTTGAAACATGGGCACGAAATTGTCAAAGTAGGCCCATATCACTATATCCGACATCCCCAATACGCAGCAAAATTACTAGCCTCACTTGGGCTCCTCCTGTTTTTCAAGGAGTTCCTTTTTTTGTTTGTATTTCTTTCTTCTGCGCTCCTATTTTATTTTCAGGCAACATCAGAGGAGAAACTTCTTACACAGGTCTTTGGCGATGCATACAAAATTTATCAATCTACTACTGGCATGTTCCTTCCGCTATTGCTCATCCAGTGGACAAAGGATTCGTAGTTGAGAATTTTGGCAGAATAGCTCATCAGCCTGAAATGCTTATTGGGTGTGGAACCATAAAATACTGAGTATGGTAATCCTCTACTAATCTGAGAGCCTGTGCTCTACGATATTATTTTTAATGCAGGAGGTGTTTATGTGTAAAGAAAAGCCACAGTGTGCCAAATGTCCACAATTACTATGTGAACCTGAAATCGCGGTTGACCGGAAACCCAGTTTTGAAAAGGCACCACGCTTTTGCCCCTCGAAATTAAAGCAGGATGTTATCCAGGGGGCATTACATGAGTATGACAAGGAAGATATAAGAGAATTTGCTCGGTTGGCTTCGGTACAGGAGTTTCAGTGCTATGAACATACCCCTGATGGCATTAGAACAAAAATACCTCGGATTGAGGAGACGATACAATTTGCCCAAAAAAATGGTTTCCATAGACTTGGGTTGGCTTTCTGTATAGGATTATCGGGCGAAGCCCGGATGGTCACCGAAATTTTCGAAAATAATGATTTTGAGGTAGTATCAGTTTGTTGTAAGGTGGGAGCTATACCTAAAGAGAGTATAGGGATCAAGAAAGAAGAGAAGATAGCGGGGCCGGGGTGGCATGAATCTATGTGCAATCCGATAGCTCAAGCTGAAATCTTAAATTCTGAGAAAGTTGATTTCGTCGTTCTTATGGGGTTGTGTGTAGGGCATGATACATTATTTATAAAGTATTGTAAGATGCCAATGACAGTGCTGGCTGTAAAAGATAGGGTTACGGGGCATAATCCATTGGCTGCAGTTTATTTATCCCATAGCTATTATGAAAGGCTCAGGGGGAAAGCTACAATATGAGAAGTGATAGTGAAGTGTCTCGTTGTGAGTGTCACTTAATTTTTGCACTTGCCACGTATTAGAATATTATCTAGCCATGAAACTATCTTGTCCCGAAGTTTATTTACCCCCCAACCTTTGACAGCCGAGATGAGAGCTGTGTTTGTATTTGGCAACACGATCTCTTTCTCCATGTAAGGAATTGTGGTTAGAGTTTCCATCTCTGTTTCACAATCCAGAGCTAAATCTACTTTGTTCAATACCGTGATTCTGGGAGTGTGTTGAAGATTTAACTCTGCGATTATTTTCTCCACGGTGCTACATTGGTTGGCTGCATTTTTATGCGTTATGTCGACTATATGGAGAAGCAGGTTAGCCTCGTGGAGTTCCTCTAATGTAGCTCGGAAGGATGTAATGATTGATGGAGATAGTTTGTGGATAAAGCCAACGGTGTCAGTAATAAGGAATTGCTGGCCGTTGGATAAAGTTACACGGCGAGTTACAGGGTCAAGAGTGGAAAATAACTTGTCTTCCACAGTTACTCCAGCTTTGCATAAAGCATTGAACAGGGTGCTTTTACCTGCGTTAGTATAACCTACTAGAGCTACTATCGGGATTTCTCTCTCCTTGCGTCGGTTTCTGTACAGAGCTCGATGTCGCCTTACGTTTTCTAATTCATCTTTGAGTCGGTTGATTCGTTTATGGATAAGGCGCCGATCGGTTTCTATCTGCGATTCTCCAGGGCCTCTGGTCCCAATGCCTGCTCCCAACTTTTCCAGATGGCGCCACTGCCCTATAAGTCTTGGCAAGAGATACTGGTGTTGGGCTAATTCAACTTGAAGGCGTCCTTCGCGAGTTCGAGCTTGCATGGCAAATATGTCCAGGATGAGAGCTGTGCGGTCAATGATTTTAACTTGTAGCAGTTCTTCAATGTTTCTTTGTTGTCGTGGTGATAGTTCATCGTCGAAAATCACCGTGTTATATTGAAGTTGCTCTTTTAGATTTATCAGTTCTGCAATTTTTCCCTTGCCTATGTAGTGGGTGGGTGAAGGCACCTCTAATTTCTGGATAGACATGCCTACTATATTGGCGCCGGCTGTAGTGGCTAAGTAAGACAACTCTTGTAGGGAATCATCGCCTGTCCAGTCATGATGTGGGGTTTTGCTTTCCACTCCTACCAGGAATGCTCGTTCTAATTCCGTTTGTGTAGTGAAAAGTTTCTGCTTTATTTATCTCTCCTTTGCCAGGCCGACAGGCGGTTTATTCCTTCTTCTAAGCGATCATCGGCCAAAGTCAGGGAAAATCTGATATAGTCATCCCCTTCTTTTCCATAACCAATGCCAGGAGTGACAGCTATTCCGATTTCGTCAAGCAATTTTTCTGTGAAATCTATTGAAGTGTAGCCTTGGGGAACCCTGGCCCAGATGTAAAAGGTTGCCTTCGGTGTTCTGGCCGTCAAGCCTATTTCATTAAGAACTTTTACTAATTTGTCGAGGCGTTGTTGTAAGATGGAATTGTACCTGGCAATGTAATTCTGGGGGCCATGCAAAGCCTTAACAGCGGCTTGCTGAATTGCCTGGGGAATACCTGAATCCAGGTTGGATTTAATGCGGAACAGGGCATTTATCATTTGGGCATTGCCTACTACCATGCCTATTCTCCATCCAGTCATGTGATAAGTTTTGGATAGAGAATGAAATTCTACACCAACTTCCTTGGCTCCAGGCGCCTGCATAAAACTTGGGGGCTCATAGCCGTCAAAAGCAACCTCGGTATATGGAGCATCATGACAAATAGCCAGGTTATATTGCTGTGCAAAACGGACTGTGTTTTTAAAGAAATCCAGGTTGGCTATGGCACCTGTGGGATTGTTAGGGTAATTTAGCCACAGGAGCTTTGCTTTACTGGCTATTCTCTCAGGGATGGCTTCTAAATCTGGCAGAAAGTTGTTTTCCTCTTTCAATGGTATGGGATGGGGTTTGCCACCAGCTATTATAGTGCTCATTGAGTATACGGGATAAGCTGGGTCAGGTACTAGCGCTATATCGCCAGGCCCAATAAAGCATAATGACATATGCCCAATGCCTTCTTTGGAGCCAATGAGTGGCAGCACTTCTTTATTCGGATCCAGGATAACTCCAAAACGTTTCTTATACCATGCAGCAATAGCTTGGCGGAGCTCAGGCAAGCCCGCAGTTTCAGGATAACGATGATTTGCTGGGTTGCGTGTCGCATGACATATGCTTTCGATAATATGGTGTGGTGTGGGTGAATCAGGGTCGCCGATAGTGAATTTGACGATGTTTCCTCCTGCAGCTTGCTTTGCGGCGATCTTTTTGTTTATGTTGACAAAAAGGTATGGTGGTAATTTACTCAAACGGTCGGCTACTTGCATTAGTTTCCTCCTTCAGAGTTGATATTCTCCGCTGAAAACATTCTCCACTGGGCCGCTGAGGAATACTTCCCCTACCCTATCCCAGTATGTGGTTAGCACTCCACCTGAGAATGTTATGTCAACTTGCCTGTCTACGAGGCCAAGCAACTGAGCAACTATAGCTATAGCGCAGGCACCGCTGCCGCAGGCAAAAGTCTCTCCTACGCCTCGTTCCCACACTCTGGCTTCTATTTTTGATCTATCCAGAACTCTGGCTATTTCAAAATTCGTTCTTTGTGGGAATAAAGAATGCCTTTCTATTCTGGGCCCTACATCAATTAGAGGGAAATTGGCTATGGGGTCTGATGTAAAGGCTACTGCGTGAGGGTTGCCTATTGATAGTGAGGATACGGATAATTTATAGCTATTAATTACTATCTGGTTGGTCACCAGCGGGCATTGCTGTGCTCCTTCGCTGGCAATGGTATTTGTCGTGTGGACGATAGGAATTTGCTCTGCCTCAAATTGAGGGAAGCCCATGCTTACTTTGACTCTGTTCACTTTGGCTCCAGACACATAAGCTTTACTTTTCCTTATGCCTGACAAAGTTTCTATGGTGAAATTTGTTTTGCTGATTATGCCATTTTCGATGACATACTTGCTAAAACACCTTAATCCATTGCCGCAAGTTTCAGCCTCAGAGCCATCAGAGTTAATTATGCGCATTTTCAAATCGGCGATATCAGAATTTTGTATCAATATTAATCCATCAGCTCCTACACCAAAGCGGCGTTTGCATGTGCTTTGAGCTAGTTTTGCCCAAAGAGATTCTTCGTCTATTCTATTCGGAGTAATATTCTTGGCTTGCTTCAGTTTTTCGGGATGATAGGAGCCTGAAGGCTCAAGGACAGGATAGTAAACTGGAGTTCTGGCATCTACCAGAATAAAATCATTCCCTGTGGCCTGTAATTTGGAGAATTTCATGTTAAAAAACCTCGTACTAATTCTATCATTTTTTCTCTATTGCTATCCTCAGTGGGGTTAAACCAGTGGATTCTCTTGTCGCCCGGCTTAAACCAGGTGTATTGGTGGCGAACCAGGCGATGAGTTTCATGTTTTATTTGCTCAATGGCTAGGGGTAAGCTTAGCTTACCCTGGATAAATTGAATTATTTGTTTGTAACCTATGCCAGTCATGGAGGGCAGTGTGGGGCTATACCCTCTTTTTAATAGGTTGTCTACTTCTTTGATTAATCCATCCTGTATCATTTTATGCAAGCGGCAATCTATCCTGTCATATAGCATAGTTCTTTCTAAAGTCAAGCCAATAGTAAGAATGGGGAAATCTGGTGTTTTTTTAATCTGCAATTGCGAAGGGGGTTGTCCCGTCACGTGGTAAATCTCTAAAGCTCTTATAATGCGGCGTGTATTGCCAGGAAGGATCTTAATTGCAGCCAGAGGATCAATTTGTTGAAGTTCTTTGTAGAGTATGTTATTGCCTTCTTGCTTTGCTCTGCTTTCTAAAGCATATCTTAATTTAGGATTAGGTGGCACCTGGGGCATTCTCCATCCTTCTACTAAAGACCATATATAAAGGCCACTGCCCCCTACCAATAGTGGTAGCTTGTTTTTTTGCTGGATAGTTTTGATTGCTCCGGAGGCTAATTTTTGATACACAGCCAGGTTAAAATCTTCATCGGGCTCAATTATGTCAACAAGATGATGAGGTGTCATTGCTCTTTCAGCTAAAGTAGGCTTGTTGGTGCCGATATCCATATAACGATAAACTTGTCGGCTGTCGGCTCCTACTATTTCGGCGGGGAAATACCGAGCCAGGTAGAGGGCAAGTTCACTTTTGCCTGCCGCTGTGGGGCCAACAATGGCAATGAGACATTGCATGAGAAATTCTTTGCTGCTACCTTTAGCTATCCTTTTCTCTTAAATGAGTCGATAGGTGAGGAAGTTTGACTGTTGCAGCTTGATTAGTGATGCCCAGGAAATCCTCGGGTTTGAGGCTGCTTCCACCAACTAGAGCACCATCGATTTCTGGTTGAGAAATAAACTCAGCGATGTTGTGACTTGTGACGCTGCCACCATAAAGTATGCGTAAATCTTGGGATGTGCGCTTGTTCCATAATTTAGTTATAGTATTGCGGATAAACTTGATGGTAGCTGCTGATTGTTGGCCGCTGGCTGCCTTACCTGTACCAATAGCCCATATTGGCTCGTAGGCAATCACTATATTGTCCGTGGGTTCTATATTGTTTAAACCCCGGTTTAGTTGCCTGTCAAGCACCTCTTCTGCCCTGCCAGCTTTATTGTCTTCAGGTGTTTCTCCGATGCACATGATAGGTTTGAGGTTGTTCGCCAGAGCTGTTTTTATCTTTCTGTTAACTAGCTCATCGGTTTCGCCAAAATATCCACGCCGTTCGGAGTGCCCCAGGATAACAAATTCGCATAGCTCGCTGAGCATTAATGGAGATATTTCACCTGTATATGCTCCTTTCGTTTCAAAATACATGTTTTGAGCTCCGAGTTTTATAGATGAGCCCTTCAGTAGTTCGCTCACTGTAAATAGAGAAATGAACGGAGGGCAAAGCACTTTTTCCACTCCCTCTATTTTATCCAGCCTGTCTAGAATGCTGCGGACAAGATCCTCAGCTTCAGCAACAGTGGTGTTCATTTTCCAATTACCAGCGATTAAGGGGATACGCATTTCAGAACCTCCGTCATATCTTATTTAGTAGAGCTTCTACTCCAGGTAATGGTAGGCCTTCCAGGAATCTCAAGCTAGCACCGCCCCCGGTAGAAACATGAGTCATTTTATCAGTTAATCCCATTTCATGAACTACCTCAGCGCTGGAGCCACCACCGATAATGGTAGTGGCGTTGCTGGTGGAAAGAATTTTGGCTAGTGACCTGGTTCCCTGCGCAAATTGAAGTATCTCATAAATTCCCATAGGTCCATTCCACATAATAGTATGGCATTTTCTTAGCTCGTTGGAGAAAAACTCAATGGTCTCAGGGCCAATATCCACAAGGTAGTCGTTAGCTGCTATATCGGTTAAGGATACTACTTTAATTGAAGCATTGGCTTTAATCTCATTGGCTACAACTATATCAATTGGTAACAGAAGTGCTATGTTCCATTCTTTAGCTTCCTCAAGCAGTTCTTTCGCAAGATTCAGTTTATCTTTTTCTACCAGCGAACGTCCGGTTTCATATCCTTGTGTTCTTAGAAAGGTGGCTGCCATGCCGCCGCCGATAAGCAAGGTATCAATCCTTTTTAACATATTTTGTATCATGGCTATCTTGTCGCTTACCTTAGCACCGCCTATAAGACAAGCAAACGGGTGTGCAGGGGAAGACAGAAGCTTATTCATGGCGTCTAATTCCGCTTCCATTAGAAAACCGGCTACTGCCGGCAGATATTTGGCTATACTTACAGTAGATGCGTGAGTTCTATGAGCAGTACCAAAGGCGTCATTAACATAGACGTCGGCTAGCCGAGCTAATCTCTGGGCAAAATGAGAGTCATTTGCTTCCTCTTCAGGGTGAAAGCGCAGGTTTTCTAAAAACAGGATATTGCCTTCCTTTAGAGTTTTCACCTCGTTTTCCACTTCTTGCCCTACACAATCAAGCGATATATTTACAGGTAAACCTATAAGATGTGATAGGCATTTAGCTACTTGTGTTATCCGCAACTTCTCAACTATTTTGCCGTGCGGGCGTCCCATGTGGGTGCAGAGGATTACCCTGGCTTTATGCTCAATGAGGTACTTTATGGTGGGTAATGAGGCGCGGATACGACTATCATCGCTAATGGCACCTGTATTTATATCCTGGGGAACGTTAAAGTCAACTCTAACCAGTACTCTTTTCCCCTCAACGTTTATATCTCTGACAGTTTTTTTTGCATTTTTCATTTCTAATAGCCAAGCTCCAATAGAAGGTTTATTACTTTCTTTAGTGAAGCTTGCCTGGCTTTCCGCAGTATCTAGAGTGAGAGTGAGCGAAGAGCAAGTTCTGCGGTAATGTAACTTAGCAAACTTTCATTTGTGCTTATTAGAATTGCTCTATGTTAATGGCAAAGTGGGTAAATTGTCAACAGTGCAATATTGCACACGGCCTTGAAAAAATTTCTTCATTCAAATATAATTAGCACTCTCGGAATTTGAGTGCCAATTATACGAGTAAAAAATGAATTGTGCTGTTTGTGGAAACCCAGTGCTTTGCAGTAGAGCCATTTTCCATTGCTCCTGCGGGGTTTTTGTTCATGCTTATTGTTGGGAAAAACACATAGCGCAAGCCCACCAGCCAATATTCGAAATAGGTATTATCGATTTGAATGGTGAGTTTATAGCGAATAAAGAGGAAGAAGAGGTGAAAAACCAGGAGGAAGAGCAGAAAGAAGAGCATGAGACGATAAGTGAGCAAATTGATCTGTCTGCAGAGCAGACGCCAGGTGAAGAAGTTATTTTGCCTGCAGCACAATTGCTAGATGAAGAAACGGCCCCACCTGCAGAATAATATATTGGGAAGGAATTAAAATGCCCATCTATGAATATCAGTGTCTAAATTGCAAATTGCGATTCGAAGTCAGACAAGAGTTTAGCGATAATCCAACGATGGCTTGCCCTGCATGTCATGCGGCTGCTCGTCGTCTTTTTTCTCCAGTTCCTATTTTGTTTAAAGGCCCGGGATTTTATGTTACTGACTCCAGAGGAGTGGATGTGGGGAATTCTTCTGGCCAAGCGGCAGGGAAGTGAATCGTAACAAGAGGGCGCAAACCTGTATATTGTGGCTAAGCACTGCTTGTCATGTTACACTTAATTCAGGGGTCCCTGTAGCTCAGCTGGACAGAGCGGCTGCCTTCTAAGCAGCGGGTCGAGCGTTCGAATCGCTCCAGGGACGCCACAAAATTTAGAACAGTTTCTGTTTCCCTGCTGGCTCAGTGGGGAAATTTCCTTTCCAATCCTAGAAAATACCACTCGCGAAATCGAGATATCCAATCCTCATTGTCTCCGTGTGATGGGCATTGAGCGAATATAGTTTACTGTGTTGGCTGTTGAAACCTTCTTGCTGATAAGTAGCTAGAATGGTTGTGGCGTATTATGAAATATGAATGAGCTGATGTAATTTACGTGTCTGGTATGGTAAACTATGTTATTGGAAAGGGAAAGAAAGAGAAAATAAAGGAAAATGGGTGAGATGCAAAGACATAGTTGAATTTCTATCTCAACTGTATTAGCCATGAGAAATCAATATAACGGATTGGGTTTAGGCTTACTACTGGCAGGGATAGGTCTCATGCCGACAGCATATCTGCTATTGCACTCTATCCCCTTAATTGCCATGGGGATCTCCCTGGTGGTACTAGGAGCAATCTGTTTGGCTTTGGGGAAATCCCGTCCCAGGATTTCTCCTGAAGTGAGCAAGCTTCTTATGGAGACTGGCATGGAAAACCTGAACTCTTTGCTTGAAGAGTTGTGTCTGAAATCCAAAGGGATGTATATGCCATCTTCCATAACTGGGGGAAAACCACGAGCTATTATTCCTCTGCACAGTAATACTCGATTTCCAGAAATAAATGAGCCATTGGTACAAAGGTTGATAGTATCCTGTGGGCAGGACCCTGAGGATATTGGCATAATGGTAACTACCCCGGGCTCAAATATTGTGGATATGCTGGAGATGAAGCCGAAACTGTCTTCAGACGAGATAACTGCTGCTCTCACCACTATTCTGGTAGGCACTTTGGATGTAGCTACTGGTGTTAAAGTTAGCATAGCTGATAGCAAGATTAGTGTTGAAGTGCACCACCCTCGCCTGGGGAAAAATGAAAATTCCTGGGCAGTGCAAAGTCTTGGAAGCCCTATCGCTTCTGTGGTTGCTTCCTTACTTGCTGAAGCTACAAACAAGCCTGTGCTTGTAAAAAATGAGGAACAACATAGAGAAAATGTCTTCATTGACCTGGAAATTCTGAATAATACCCAGGAAAAACAGAACATGGAATGACAAATATACAGATATTGGTAAAAAAGATAGTGGAGCTTTTACACTTTAAATTACGTCCTTAGCTTTTTGTCTTTGATTTTTAATCTTAATTTAGGTTTATGTAGAGTGAAAATATATGATTACTATATCATTATCCTGGCAAGCCTCCTTCTAGCCACTGTTGTTATTCTTGCGGCCCTGGATGAAACTCGATTGGACTTCTGCTTTTCCGTATGCTTTATAGAGACGCTGATCTTAAATGAATTGTGCATTTATTTTAACCCGGAGACGAAAAAAAGATTGAATATTGTAAACTATATTCTCTTCGCCGGGTTTCTATTCATTGTTATGGCTAAGGTAGTAGAAATACTTTGGGGTATCGATGTGGCAGAGACACTGTGGGCCACTATTAAGTTAAAGATAACAGGGACACTTTGAGGCAGTAAGCTACTGTGAAAAAATTAACACTAATCTTGCTTATTCTGGTATTGGTATTTGCAGCCCTGGGGGGGGCGATCGTCAGTGCAATTACTCAGACCTCGCATGAAAACCCCTCCACTGCTGAAAGCAGCCTTTATCTTGCAATTCCGTTGATTCATTATAGCGAAATTTTTGACCAATTAGCCAGCGGGAATTACCCTGAAGCAAGGACGCTGCTACAGCAGCTGAAATTGATGGAATATGCTCATCTTCCATCAGAGATAATCTTCACTATGGGGAGATATAACGATTTAACCGCTGATTTGACAGGAAAGCTGGATGACCTGGATAGCACACTTGATATATGTGAGCAGCTTCTTTCACAAAACAAGCTAGATGAAGCTTCTGCTAAACTTGATGAGGCAAAAAGACTCGTTGGTGAGACAGTTAAGCTTATAGAAACTATAAGCAAGGCTACGGAAGAATTGATTTTCCAGACAGCACCTTTTGTTTCCCCTCAGGAAACAACAGCTGTAAGTGAGGCGGAGGCGAGGCTTCAAAAGGCGATGGAAAAACTTGCTGAGCTGGAAGCATGGTATAAAGACAAGCTGAAAAACCTCGATGGTGCAACTGAAGAGAAAAAAAGCTTACTAATTACCACGCTAACCTTGAATGTGATCCCAGCTAAGGCTTGGGTAGGAAACCAGGTTACCATATCAGGTGAACTTAAGGCTACAAATATTCCTCTTCCTGCTCGAGATATATCTATATTTCTTAATGGAAGACATTTCGCTACTGTTACTACTGTGGAAAATGGCACATATGAAACTAGCTTTGCCTTCCCTTATTGGTATATACCCGAGGTAGTCGCACAGAGTTTCTATCTCCCACAAGGCAATGATAAATCTGCCTACCTGGCTTCATCAAGCGAAATTAAGAGAGTAATGACCTTGTTTCATTCTACAGGGCTCAGTATAGAAATTCCGGAAGAAGTATATCCAGGATTGCCTGTGGAGATAAATGGTAAAGTAAGCTCGAGAGGCAATGTTGTGGGACGCAGTATCAAAGCATTGCTGGATGGGGAGACTCTTTTTGAAATTACCACCGATGACCATGGTTTGTTTAAACACCTATTGATGCTTAGTAAGGGAATTCAAACAGGAGGACATAATTTAAAGTTTATTGTTGAGCCTGATGATGAAGCCCATTCGGCTGGTGCCTCAATGAATAAAGGTTTAAACGTGGTCAAAGTAATACCTCAAATGAATATTCATGTGCCCGGTGTCATCTTTTTGCCACGAAGTGCTAAATTTACAGGGGAGCTATACCCTCCTTTTTCCTTGCAGAGCGTGATTAATTTGACAGGCGAAATGCACTCTCCGCTTGCACTGAAGGAAGCAATATTGACACTGGAGATGGCAGGAGTTTCTACTACGACTGTTATAGATGAAGAAGAATTTGAATTAGGATTAAACGTGCCATTCAAATTTAATATTGTTGGCTACGAGGATATGGAAGCGAACCTTGCTCCTGTAGAACCATGGCATCTTCCTGCCACCTGTAAGATAAAGGTTTTTGTCATAAACCTGGTTTATGTAGTAATTATATTGGCAGCATTCATTCTGGCAGGCGTGGTATTGTTTGTAAGGAGGAGAGGGGTATTCCGTAAAGAAGACAGTCTTTCCATCTCTCCAGAAAAACTACAAACGCCGGTGAGCGCGACTGAATTCCGCCTGCCAGAAATCAAGCTTGTGACAGGGGATAATCAGGGCATTATCTTGAAGGCTTACTATATGGCAGTGGTGGTTGTACAGAGATTAGTCAGGGTTTTTCTTAAACCTCAGGCAACTTTAAGGGAATTCTCAAGCCAGGTTATGCCGTTGCTTGATAGGTTTGCAGGATTGTTCGCCAATCTAACCAACCTGGCTGAGAGGGCTCTGTATTCGCGTCACGGTTTGGGAGATGATGAAGCTTCACAGGCTCAAGACATAGCTTCACAAATGAAAGAGCAAGGGGTTGAAAAGGCAGGGACAAAGAATAAAGATGCAAGAATGTTAAATACGAAAAAGCAAATTCGGAAGCATGAATAATATCAAGAGGAATAAGTGGCAAAGTGACAATTCGTAAACTTTCGTTAATGATAACGTTTGTGATGGTGATGCTAGCAGTGCTTGTCTGGTGTTATCCTACTAATAGCGATTTTAAAAGCGAAAACCCCTCATGGAACGGTGCGCGTGATTTCCTTGATGATTTTCGAGTTTCGCCTCTGAGCTCACTTAATGCGCTATCAGTTGCACCTCAAGAAAGCACACTTCTAGTTATTCCTTATATGGAATTTACTACCAGCGATTTAGAAATACTCGAAAATTATGTTAGCTCAGGGGGAAAGCTGGTTGTTATGGATGACTATGGCTTCGGCAACGATATCCTGGAGCACCTGAAGATTGAGGCAAGATTTACGGGGAACCAGCTTCTGGATACATTGTTTAATTATGAAAATGAAAACTTCCCCAAAATAGTCAATTTCGTTTCTGAACCTGCTACCAGTGAAATAGAAAATCTCGTGTTCAATCATGCCACCAGCCTGGAGAATGCCCCACATGACGATATTATTGCCTGGTCATCCTATTTCAGTTTCCTGGATGAAAACCAGAATGGTGAATATGATGAAGGGGAGCCCGAAGGCCCCTTTCCGGTGATAGCCAATTTTCAAATAGGGAAAGGAGAACTTGTCCTTATATCCGATCCCAGTATATTAATAAACAGCATGCTGGAAATGGGCGATAATCGGCGATTTCTGGAGAATATTGTTCAGGGGCAAATTTTCTTAGACCAGTCACATCTTCCTGAAGTTCCCCTGGATGAAGCTAAAGGGAAATTAAAAATAGCACGTAATGTTTTGGCCACAGTGTGGGGAACTTTGGCATTGATATTACTGGTGTTGATATTAACCTTAAAGCCAATATGGAATATGCGAAAGCTCAAACAGATAGAATAAAGAGGCAAAACTGCCAGGGAGTTGTTTGAATTATTCATAGATTTAGAATTAGATATTAGAAAAGGAGGAGATTAATGGACAACAATGTGCTTTCTATAACGGATAAGATTCTAAAGGAGGTTTCCAAAGTTGTTGTTGGGAAGGAGGAGATTAAGGAACTACTTTTAGTGGCTTTACTGAGTGGCGGGCATCTACTAATTGAAGGCTTGCCAGGTACAGCCAAAACTACTCTGGCAAGAGTGTTTGCCCAGGTTATTGGGGGTGAATTCAAGAGAATTCAATTCACTCCTGACATGTTGCCTGCAGATATCACTGGCTTTTATATATATTCCACCGAAGGCAGTTCCAGGTTTGTGCCAGGACCTATCCAGGCTAACATAGTGCTTGCTGATGAGCTGAATCGAGCAACGCCAAGAACGCAGGCAGCTCTTCTTGAAGCTACGCAAGAAAACCAGGTAACTGTTGAAGGAGTTACACATGTACTACCATCGCCTTTTATGGTTATCGCCAGCCAGATACCTTATGGAGGCGCTGGCACTTACCCATTGACTGTTGTGCAGGTGGATCGATTTCTGCTTAGAGCCTGGAGTGGTTATCCACCGGAAGAGGAGGAAAAAGAGATTGTCGGCAATATAGATAAAATTGAGGGACAAAAAGTAGAACAGGTAGTACAGAGCCGCGAGATTTTGGAAGTTCGAGTGGCAGTTAAAAACATCTACCTCTCGGAAAAAGTGAGAGACTATATCCTGTCTCTGGTGAAGCATGTGCGGCAAAATCGTGATGTTCTGGACAGTCCCAGCCCTCGAGCAGGCATTGCCCTGTATAAAGCTTCCAAAGCCATGGCATTGCTTAGACAGAGGGATTTTGTCATACCTGATGATGTAAAAATGCTTTTCGCTCCTGCACTGGAACATCGAGTGAGGCTAAGGCCAGGAATTGAGATGGAGGAGATAACGCCAGGAGACATTATTAAGAAGGCTTTAGCTGAAGTTCCTGTGCCCAAAGAACCCTGATTTCAATATAGCATAATAGCATTGGATACCTGAAAATAATGAACAAGTTTTTTAAAATTTACCCCTCTCTTGTTTTGCTGGCAGCTACTCATTTTTTGCCACTGCCTCAATCGGTTATAGCCCTGGTGTTGTTTTTGTCGGGGTTGTATTTTCATTTAAGGAAACTGCCACAATGGGAAATTCCGATTACGCTGAGTTATTTCTTTGCTATACCGCTCTTGTTCGAATCAATGACACCAATGTTTTTACCAGTACTGGCATTGTCAGTAGCGTCGCTTATGATAACGATTCCGCTATTTCCACTTGTACTGGCAATACCAGTATTTCCCTTGGTGAACTCTAGTTTTAGGGATAATGCTCTAAATCAAGATATTGTCTGTTCAGCAAAGCAAAGGCAGTTGACTTTCACTTCAAAATCGGTGATGGTTGCTATAGGGGCAACAATAGTGGTTTCCTTTCTCCTGGGCAATTGGGGATTGATATTAGCTGGCGGCATGGCGCTTCTCTTCGTTACAGGTATGTTGATATACATCTTAAGGCGTTTGCCCACGGTGTTATTTGAGGTAAAACAAGAGGAAGTCAGGATTCTCTCCAGGGATAGAGCCAAATTTGTAATCAGGTATATAAGCAAAGCTAAAATCCCTCTTCACATCGCTGTTAACTCCAACTACCGTTGGATTCATATAAGCAGAAGCAAGATTTTAAACCTTAGCGGCGATGCGGAGATGGAGCTTACCCTTATTCCCTCTCTCTCAGGGCCTTCAGAACCTGAAATAGAACTCCTTTGTACAGATCCGTGGGGGTTAATTCAGGTGAGGCAGATGATTAGACCAGTAAAGCTCTACGTTATCCCCCGTGCCAAATATGCTGAATGGCTGGCACAGAAATATCTTGAAGAAACAGCGGCAGGTGCTGGAGCTGGTAGTAGTGCTTTTTCGATACTTGCGGAAGGCATTATGCCTAAGAGAGGTGTGGAGTATTATGGTAGTAGACTCTTCCAGCCGGGCGATATATTAAGAGATGTAGATTGGAAACATACAGCAAAACTGGGCAAATTTGTGGTCAAAGAATATGTGGAAGAGGCAAAACAGGCAGCAATAATCGCAGTTAATCTAACAGCGGCAAACGTCGAAGAAGCGGATAGATTAGTTTATAACTTTATCACCTCAGGACTGACTTTAGCTAAAGAGAGCATTCCAACTGCTATAGCAGCTTACAACCAGAAGCAAGTAATAGAGGCAACCGCGCTGCTGGATTCCAGAGAACTGGTAAAAAAGACATTGCAGTTGGGGCAAAAGGTGATATTGGTTACACCCTTAAAGCGGTATATTCAACCTCCTGATATCAGGCAACTCAGAATTTCTATGAGACAACTCAGAGGAACGGATGTAGAGGCAATTGGGAAATTAAGGGGAATTTTTGAGCTTGAGATAAAGGCAATAGAGGAGGGAGCCAGGAAACACCCGGCAAGAGAAGTGCTAACCCGTGTCATGCATCGTACTTTACCAGCGGCAAGGATAACTATGATTTCCCTATGGAATCATGATAACGAAGCTTTGGCATTAACCCTCGATGAGCTAAGAAGAAGAGGAACTGACGCTATAGTAATAGACATCAAAAAACAAAAATGAAAAGAGAAAATCTAAATAAGGAGCTTTTAGTTATTTTAGAATGTTGATACTGGGACATACTGGGATTACACTGGGAACTGCCATGATACTGGATGCTGCCTTGAACAAAAAACATTCTGGGCAGACACCTTCTTCCTCAATCCAGGCTGATATTTCATCCAGGCCATCCCGCTTCAGCTCTCTGGCGAAACATATAGATATAAGAGTTCTATTAGTGGGCTCACTTCTTCCTGATATTATTGATAAACCTCTGGGGCGACTTTTCTTCAGGGACATGTTTTCCAATGGCAGAATTATTTGCCATACACTGTTTTTTTTGATTATTCTCTCTCTGGCAGGGATATACCTGTATCGAAGAAAGAGGAAAAATTGGCTTCTCGTTCTCTCCTTTGGCACATTTACACATCTAATCTTTGACCAAATGTGGCTTAGCCCTCACACCCTTTTCTGGCCTTTGTACGGCTGGAGTTTTCCGAAACACGCTAATATTAGATTTATTTGCTGGTTGGGGGGGATATTCACTTCTCTGTGGACCCAGCCCAGTAGCTATGTGTATATTACAGAGATCATTGGTGGAGTGGTATTAGCTTTTTTCCTGTGGCATATCGTGAAAGAAAAAACACTGCTCAACTTTATCGCTAAGGGGAAGGTGGATTGAAATGCTCCTGCTATAGCTAAAGAACACTTCGATTTTCTAGCTCACGTCAACCCAGAGATGCAGGGAAAGTTCAACTCCAGTGTCCTTCAATGCTAATTCGCCATCTTTATATAATTGGAAAGTCGATTCGCCAGGTGGGTATTGTATCTCCTGTTCTAATTTTTCACCACCAGTTGCGGTGAAGTTTATTTCTCTTTCCACAACTCCTTGCTGCCATATTTCAAGGCTGTAACTGTGAGGAGCGCTTGAGCTATTATCCAGCGTGATTTTACCTTCCCCATCGGCTTCATTTATGATTATGTCAACAAAACCCCCATCCACAAATTGGCTGCGAATATGGTGATTCTGCCTTAATTTGGGGCTGAAGAGTAAAAACTCCAATTTCTGTTTCTCTCCTTTGTGTACAGGTTCAAAGAGGATATTTCCCTCCCACTTCTCTTCATGGGTTAATGTTTCTACATCTATGGTATTGTCAACTATTGAGGTGAGTTCTCCATCTTCGCCTTCCAGCCATATTTGTACTCCCCCTTCTACATCATCCATTATCACCTTAACCTGGTAGTTCATCTCCTCCTGTTCATGGTTTATTATGCCCAGGGTAACCTTTCCCCTCTCGCCGAGTTCTAAACTATTGGGATATTGTTCTGCTTTACCCTGTGGCCCTAAGATATAAAATTCTGTGAACCTTTCGCCCACCTTAGGCATGGCAATTGTATATCCCAGAGTTCCGATCGCCCCCGCAATGGCTAATATTAAAGCTGCGGATAGAATTCTATCTACTGTTTTCTGTTCTCTCCATGAGGACAAATCTATTTTAAATGGTATATTGAATTTTTCATCCTCTGTCAGATTCTTCATGCGGTACCAGGCAATACCAGACATAGTCAGAATGAACCCTGCGAGTGAAATAAGGATGGGGTAAAGCTTTATTCCCCAGGGGGTGTAGTTCAGAATAAAGCCGATGAGGGGTACTACAGCAATGCTCAAGCCGAAGCTTAAGGCTATTCTTTCAATGCCTGTCACCCCTTCTTTTTTGGGGAAAAGAGCCAGTATCAATACATAACCAGGGAAAAAAAGAACAATTGGTAACCCAAGGATAATGCGCAATACATTTGAAGGTAAAAAGACAATAATTGCTATTAATGTAATGAGCAGCAAATTCAGCGGTAAAATCCCTGCGCCTGTCTTAATTCTCAACAATATATCTCCTTACCTGATTATAACTTTTTAGCGCATAGGAATGCCATAGTTGCAACAGGAAATTCTAGCCTTTTGGTATTTGACAAAAGATTTCCAGCGATATAGAATTTAAAACACTCTTGATGACAAAAGGGGAAAATAGGTGTATGAAAATTAATACTCGCTTTGATGGAGGCAAATAATATGGCACAACTTATGACAGTGGAAGAATTAGCTGAGTACTTACGTGTTACCAAAAGGACAATTTATCGGTTGCTGAAGAAGAGAAACATCCCAGCGGCCAAAGTGGGACATAAGTGGAGATTCGATAAAGCGGTAATCGATAACTGGCTACACCCTAAGATGGAAGATGAAAAAATCCGCATTCTGGTTATTGATGATGACCCTGTGATCGGTTTACTTTTCAAAGAAGCACTGGGAGAGTCGGGGCATACAATTGTGACTGCCAGTGCTAGTGCTGAAGGCTTGGAGTATGTGGAACAACTGGGCTTTGACTTAATCTTTCTTGACTTGAAAATGCCTAAGATGGATGGAGCAGAGGTTTTTCGTCGCATAAGGAATATTAAACCTGGAATACCAGTAACCATTATTACCGGCTATCCAGATAGTGAAATGATGGATAGAGCTCTTGAGCAAGGTCCTTTTAGCGTGATGAAGAAACCATTCGGCACTTCGGATATTATTGCTTCCATTAAACTGGTAACGCAGAAAAAAGGAAGTTAAACGGCTCAGCCAAGATGTATTTTGGAGAACATAACCATGTTTTGTTTACAGGGGTAGCTTCCATGTTAATGGATAAACTGACTCATGTAGCTGATAGAGAAAATTGATATGGCGCATGCGGTGATGTCGGCAAAAACACAAGACTTAAAAGACGGTGATCGCTTATTTGGAACCAGTGGCATTAGAGGCATAGTAGGTAAGGACCTGACTGTGGATTTGTGCCACGACATTGGCAAGTCTCTGGGCACAAAGCTTGCTGCTCAATCAAGAATCTGTCTTGCTACCGACTCCAGGCAAAGTCGAGAATTAATTAAAGAGGCAGTCACTTCTGGCTTGCTTTCTACAGGTGTCAACGTAGCGGACATGGGTATGTTGCCTACTCCTGCATTAGCTCTGGCTACCAGGGAAATGGGCTTCACCGCTGGGATTATGCTTACAGCTTCGCACAATCCGCCTGAGTATAATGGGATTAAGCTGTTTAATGGAAATGCTACAGGGTATAGCAGGGCGCAAGAATTGGAGATAGAAAAACTCTATTTTGCCAGCGAATTCAGACAGGGAAAGGGAACTTTGGAGCGAATACATAATGTGAAAGAGAAATATGTTTCTCTTATAAGGGATAAAGTTTCTCCCTCAAAAATTAACCGTAACCTGAGATTAGTTGTTGACCCTGCTAATGGCGCTGCCTCGGGCTTTGCCAGCTACATATTTTCGCAGATGGGGCTTGCTGTGCTTCCTGTGAACGATGAACCAGATGGCTCCTTTCCCGGAAGGAATCCTGAACCCAGGGAAGAAACTCTTCAGGGAACAGTTGAATTTTTGAGGCAGCATGATGCCGACCTGGCTATTTGTTTCGATGGTGATGCCGACCGAGTAGTCTTCTGTGATAAAGAAGGCTTCCTGGGATTTAACGAGATGATTGCTTTCATCTCAAGATTAATGGTTAAGAAAACAGGCAAAAAAAGAGTCGCTACTACGGTGGAGACAGGAAAATTCCTTGATTTAGCGCTGGAAGACCTGGATGTGGAGGTAATACGAGGAAAAGTAGGTGATGTCAACGTGGCCTACTTAACCCGGGAATTTGATGCTGCACTGGGAGTAGAGGGAGTAGGCGTCTACATCTTTCCTGAACTGGGTTACTATCCAGACAGCATTTTTGCCACGCTTACACTTTTAAGCCATTTGAATTACCCAGGGCAACTCAGAGAGTTTTTCCAGTCTGTACCTTTCCTGTCCTTTAAAAAGGCGAAAGTTTTCTGTGCTAATGAACTTAAAGAAATTGTTATGACCCTGTTAAAGGGAAATATGCACTTTTCCAAATCTACTGAAATAAACACCACTGATGGTTTAAGGATTGAGTTTTCTGATTCATGGGTGCTTATCAGGCCAAGCGGCACAGAGCCTGTTATCAGGGTTATCGCTGAAGCAACTTCAGAGGCACGGGCCGATGAACTTATAGGGGAAATAACAGAGCTTGTGCAAAATTTTGTGGGAGCTGATAAATGAAGGCAGTTTTTCTCTGTGGTGGTAATGGCAAAAGAATGTGCCCTATTGCGGAGGACAAGTTTCTCCTGGATTTTCTGGGAAAAACATTGCTCCAGCACCAGCTAAAAATGGCGCAGAAGGCAGGCTTAAAACGTTTTATTGTCATCGGAAATCCAGAGAATATAGAAAAAATAGAGAAAATAACTAAAAGCATCTCTGGTATCCAGGTTGAGCTTACTATTCAGGAAAAGCCGTTGGGCATTGCAGATGCACTGAAAAGCGCCAGAGATTTTCTGCAGGGGGAATTTTTAATAGTAAATCCTAACGACGTTTTTGACGACCTGGCGTATAGTAGAATCCTATCGGCAGCAGAGATGAATTCTGTTTCAGCCTGCATGCTTGGCTACCATGTCGAGGACTATTTCCCAGGAGGCTATCTCGATGTGGATTCCCATGACAATTTGAAACATATCGTGGAAAAACCTGAACCAGGGGAAGAGCCAGGCGACATGGTGAATATCCTGGTTCATTTTCATAATAACCCTGGCAAACTGCTGGAATATATCGATGCTGTCGAGACCGATAGGGACGATGTATATGAATGTGCCCTGGATAACATGGCCAGGGACGGGCACAAAATCAAGGTAATCCCCTATGCGGATTTCTGGGCACCGATAAAATACCCCTGGCATATTTTCAAAGTAGTGGAGCATTTACTTGATGCAGCCAGTTCGTATATTTCTCCTACTGCCCGAATCTCTGGAAAGGCAAGCCTTGAGGGAAAAGTTATTCTAGCTGATAACGTTAAGGTATTGGAAAATGCTGTGCTGAGAGGTCCTGTCTATGTTGGACCCAACTCTATAATTGGTAATAATGCCCTGGTGCGTGATTACAGCCACATTGGCAGTAACTGTGTGGTGGGTTACTGTACTGAGATAAAACACTCCTACATTGGTGATAACTGCTGGTTTCACTCTAACTATATTGGAGACTCTATCATAGATGCTGGTTGCTCTTTCGGCAGCGGTGCTATAACAGCTAATTTTCGTCTCGATGAAGACAACATCCATATGAAAGCCAATGGCTCTGAGATTGATACCGGATATGACAAATTGGGAGCTATCATGGGTAAAAATTGCCGTGTTGGAATAAATGCCAGCCTCATGCCTGGAGTTAAAGTGGGTGCTGACTCTTTCGTAGGGCCACAGGTATGTCTCAATGAAAACCTGGAGGCGAACAAAGTGATTCTGCTTAAGACCCAATACCAGGTGATGGATAATACAACGGAGCTAAACCGGAACAAGAGAGGGAAATTACTAAAGAAGCTGGAAGATTAAGATGTGCGGTATAACTGGTTATTGTGGTAAAAAACTTGCAGGGCCGATTGTTTTCGAGGCGCTGAAATGCCTGGAGTATCGTGGCTACGATTCGGCAGGAGTAGCAAGCTTGTGCGATGGCCGATTGCTGATAAAGAAGGACGTTGGAGGAATTGATGAAGTCAATCAGAAGTGCCATCTGGATAATATGCCCGGCACTACAGCCATAGGCCACACTCGCTGGGCAACGCATGGTGCTGTCACACGTGCCAATTCCCATCCTCACTCCGATAGCGAAGGCATGGTAGCTGTGGTTCACAATGGCATTATTGAGAATTACCAGGAACTTCGCCAGGAGCTCATTAGCAAAGGGCATCATTTCAGTTCCGAAACTGATACGGAAGTTATTCCTAATCTTCTTGTCGAGGAATTGAAGAATGGCTCTGATACACTGGAGCAAGCCGTTCTGACAATATCCAGGCGGCTTCGTGGCTCCTATGCCTTTGTGGCGCTGGCAACCGATGACCCGGATAAGCTTGTGGGCACCCGCAAGAACAACCCTCTGGTGGTCGGTTTTGATAACGAAGGTTGTTACCTTTGTAGTGACACCCTGGCATTCCCCGAGGCAGTCACAGGTCAGGTGATGCTGGGGGATGCGGAAGTGGTAACGCTTTCATCCGAGGGAGTGCGGTTTTTTGACGCCAATGGCGATAGTATTTCCAAAGAACCAGGCGAAATTGACAGAACCTGGGCACAATCCAGTGGCAAAAATGGCTACCCTCACTTTATGCTCAAGGAGATAATGGAACAGCCCCAAATACTGGAATTCGTCATCCAGCAGGATGAAAAGAAGTTTCAGTCCATAGCAATGGACATCCTGCGGGCTCATCAAGTAATAATAACTGCCTGTGGCACCTCACGCTATGCTTCACTTGTAGGCAGATACCTCTTCTCTCGTGTAGCCCGGAAATTTGCGGATGTGATAATAGCCTCCGAGTTTGGCTATTTCGCCGACTCGGTGGATAAGAGCACTATGGTAATAGCCGTTTCCCAGAGTGGCGAGACGGCTGATGTGGTGGAAGGAATAAAGATAGCCAGGATGGCTGGTGGGCAGGTTCTCTCTATTGTCAACCGCCCCAACTCCGTGCTTGAAAGCCTGAGCCATCGCACCATCTCGCTTAATTGCGGTTGTGAGATAGGCGTTGCCGCCACCAAGACCTTTCTTTCACAACTCGCTGCGTTCTACCTGGTGTCTTTTTCTATGGTAAATGCCTTTGACGAAGCCTGCAGCCAGATCGGCGCCATGCGCGACAAAGTAACTGAGGCGCTGGATTGCAATAACCACAAGATTATCAAACTGGCTCAACAATTGAAGAATAAAGATGATTTCTACTACCTTGCACGCGGCATCAATTTTGCCGTGGCTTCCGAGGGTGCATTGAAACTCAAAGAAATCGCCTATGTCCATGCGGAGGGCATGTCCGCGGGGGAATTGAAGCATGGCACACTGGCTTTGATAGAAAAAGGCACTCCTGTGGTAGGCATCTGCCCCGATGACCGTACTTATGATGAAACCATGAATAACCTCATGGAAGTCAAGGCGCGTGGAGCCTATATCATCGGCGTGTCCGACAGAGAAAGCGACATCTACGACTTCCATATCAAGATTCCCCGCGTAGATGAACTGCTCTATCCCATGGTGACCGTTATCCCGCTTCAGCTCCTGGCTTATCACATGGCTGTGGCTCGTGGTTGTGACCCGGACAAGCCTCGCAACCTGGCAAAATCGGTTACCGTAAAGTAAAACTGTAAAGTAAAAATGATAAACATTTCTTCTCCTTTAGTAGGGAGCGACGAGATTGAGGCTATTACTAAAGTCCTGCGCTCGAGAGCTCTGGCGCAGGGAACAGAGACTGAGGAATTTGAAGAGGCTTTTGCGTCGTACATTGGCACAAAATACGCCATAGCCACCAACAGCGGCACCGCAGCGCTCCATGTTGCCCTACTTGCCTCTGGCATAGGTGAGGGCGATGAGGTTATCACTTCCCCTTTCAGCTTTATAGCTACCGCTAATGCACTCTTATTCTGTGGAGCAAAGCCCATTTTTGTTGATATCGATGAGGACACTTTTAATATAAACCCCAATTTGATACGCCAAAAAATAACGCCGAGAACGAAAGCTATTCTTCCAGTTCACCTTTATGGCCAACCATGCGATATGAAAGAGATTATCAATATATGCGATGAACATAATTTAATTTTGCTCGAGGATGCTTGCCAGGCGCATGGCGCAGAATACGCAGGAAAAAAGGTCGGCTCTTTTGGCGTTGGCTGTTTTTCTTTCTATCCCACCAAGAACATGACAACTGGCGAAGGCGGCATGATAACCACGGACAATGAAAATATTGCCGTAAAAGCTCGCATGCTCCGCAGCCACGGCCAGAGTGAAAGGTATGTTCACGAAATTCTGGGCTATAACTACCGCATGACTGATATGGCTGCTGCCATTGGCATTTGCCAGCTTGAGAAGCTTGATGAGTTTAACCACAGGCGAATTGATAACGCCAAATTTCTTAGCGGCGAAATTGCTCGTATTAAAGGCTTAATTCCGCCCTTTGCAGTCCCGAATGTCAGACATATTTTCCACCAATTTACCGTCAGGGTGGATAAGGATTTTGCCTTGTCGAGAGACGAATTACAACAAAGGCTGAGCGAACATGGGGTAGGCAGTGCTATTTATTATCCTCTGCCGATATACAGACAGCCGTTGTATCAAAAACTGGGATATGATGATAACCTGCCCGTTTCGGAGAAAGCTGCCCAGGAAGTGCTTTCCCTGCCGGTGCGCCCCGACCTGAGGCAAGAAGAACTGGACTACATAGTCGAATCTACTCTGAGCTGTGCGAGGCAGTAGATGGAAAAACAGAATTTCGAAACAATCGAAGTTGGCACTAAGGAAGTCGCTTCCCGGATAATAACACAGCAAGACGTGGAGACTTTTGCGCGGATAACGGGTGATTACAACCCTCTTCACCTGGAGAAGGACTTTGCCGACAGGACAATCTTTAAGGGAAGGATTGTTCATGGCATGCTTGTTGCAAGTTTGATTTCTGCGGCGCTGAGCAGATTTGACGGCGTTGTGGTTTATCTATCGCAGAGCCTGAGTTTTCTGAAGCCCGTGCGCGCCGGTGATAGAATTGAAGCCACAGTTGAGGTTGTGGAAAAGATAGAGAAGCGCAGAAGGCTAAGGTTAAGGACTGTTTGCAAAAATCAGAAGGGAGAGGTGATTATCGACGGGGAAGCGGGAGTAAAAATCCTGGAGGCTGAAAGCTCAAATGCCTGAGAATATTATTTTACATGGCAAAGTAAACCTGGGCGCTGGCACGGTTGTCGAGGATAACGTGATTCTGGGCAATCGAGAGGATGGCGTGGTTGACATAGGTGAAAATTCGCTCATCCGCTCTGGGGCCGTAATATATTCTGGTGTAAGCGCAGGCAGGAATTTCAAAACTGGACACAATATCCTCATCAGGGAGAACACCGAGATAGGAGATAACGTGCTGATAGGAACAAATTCGGTAGTTGATGGCAATTGCAGGATTGGCAATAATGTCAGCGTACAAAGCAATGCCTATATTACTGCTTACACTGTTATCGAGGATGACGTCTTTCTGGGCCCGTGTTCGGTAACTGCGAATGACAAATATATGGAAGCTGGTGCTGCGCTTAAAGGGCCGATAATAAAGAAAGGAGCTAGGATCGGGGCGAATTCAACTATCCTGCCGGGTGTTACTATTGGTGAAAATGCCATTGTGGGAGCTGGCGCTGTAGTTACTAAAGACGTGCCCCGGAAAGATACAGTCGTTGGCAATCCAGCAAGAGGGATATAAAGGTATGTATTTTCTATCACAGCAGGAAATAGAAGAAAAAGTTAGTGCCAGAGCAGTAAAGATAGGCTTTATCGGGTTGGGGCGAGTAGGCCTGCCACTGGCAGCAACTCTCGCCGACGAGGGCTTTAAGGTTCTGGGCATCGATGTCAAAAGTGAGCTTGTTGCTAAGGTTAACGCTGGTGAATCCCCTTTCACTGATGAAACAGGACTGGGAGAACTAATACAAAAAGTCGTGGGTAATAAAGCTCTGAAAGCTGCTACCCAGATGGCGGCGATCAAAGAGTGCGGCCTGGTAATCATAGCGGTTCCTACTTTGATAAAAGGGCAGGAGCCTGAGATAGATGCTGTTAGAGTCGTGGCTGATGAGCTGGCTCGAAACTTTTCATCGGGCAAAATGATTGTGTTGCAGAGCACAGTCCCTCCTTTTACCACTCAGAATGTTCTGGGAAAGGCGATAGAAAAGATAACAGGCTTTAAAGCTGGAGAGGATTTTGGCCTGGCATATTCTCCTGAGAGAACGCAGTCGCCGCAGGTATTGCGGGATTTAAAAACTTACCCCAGGGTGGTGGGCGGAATAGACGAAAAGAGCGCTTTTATTACATCCAGGGTCTATTCCACCTTTGCCCCCGGTGTAATAAAGATGGGCAGCCTTGTAGCAGCAGAGATGGAGAAGGTAATAGAAAATGCCTATCGTGATGTTAATATAGCCTTTGCTAATGAATTAGCCTGCATTTGTGAACTTTATGGCGTTGATGTGCAGGAGATAATCGAGGCATCGAATTCGCAACCCTATAGCCATATCCTGAATCCCGGACTGGTTGGAGGACACTGTATTCCCATGGACCCCTATTACATTATTGGCGATGCCCGCGGCAGGGGCGTTGAGCCCAGGCTGATGCAGACTGCACGAGACATAAACGAATCGATGTTTCAGCATGTGCTGCATATGATAGATGATGGCTGCAAAAAGGTAACTGTGCTGGGATTGAGCTTCAAGAAAGATGTGAAGTCGTTTGAAACCTCACATACCCTGAAATTAGCCAGCCTGCTGCAGCAAAAGGGATACGACGTCACTATCCACGACCCGTTTCTGAATAAATCTCAACTACCAACTACTGACTACCAACTGCCAACTGCCAACTACCAACTGCCAACTGCCAACTGCCAACTATCTACTGACCTCTACCATGCTATAGAAGGTTCGGACTGCGTTATGTTATCTACAGCTCATTCTGAATATAAAGAGATAGACTTCGATAAAGTAAAGGAGCTTATGAGAGGAAATTTATTTATAGACATCAGGGGCATGTTCGACCCGAAGAAGCTAACGGCTGCTGGTTTTAGATATAAAGGCCTGGGGAGGGTGCAGGTTGACTATTGAGCATCGGCCACCCACTGTCTCAAAAGCTAGCTTGAGGGTTGGGGTAGTTGGCCTGGGAATGATGGGACAGCATCACGCCAGGGTATATTCTCAACTGGGATATAACCTGGTGGGCGTAGTTGATACTGATATGAAGAGGGCGAAAGAAACAGGCGAAAGATACGGGGCCAGCTATTACACCGATTACAGCGAACTGATATCGCAGGTTGACGCTGTCAGCATTGTGGTGCCCACTACCCTGCATAGACAGATTGCCACAGAGTTTATGGGGCAAGGAGTACATTGCCTGGTGGAAAAGCCGATTGCCTCTACACTGGAAGAAGCGCAGGCAATGATACGAGTGGCTGAAGAAAACCACGTCAAATTGGCAGTGGGGCATATCGAGCGTTTCAATCCAGCGGTGCAGAAGTTGAAAGAAATAATAGACGAAGGCACTCTGGGCCAGCTGATGATAATTTCAACAAGGAGAGTAGGCCCCTTTGTTCCTCGAATAAGGGATGTAGGCATAATAATCGACACCGCTACTCACGATATCGATGTAGCCAGATATCTGGCAGGCAGTGAACCCGTCAACGTCTTTTCCAAGGCAGGCAGGTTTCAGCACCCTAAAGAAGACCACGCCATAGTTGTTCTGGATTTCGGCAACACTGTTGCCTCCATCGAGGTGAACTGGTTCACTCCTCACAAGGTCAGGAGCCTGGTAGCTACAGGAAGTGAAGGCATTGCCTACCTGGACTATATCGAGCAGGAGCTTACGGTGCATAATTCTCAGAGCACGCAGGTAATTAAAGTGGAGAAGGGCGAGCCGTTGAAGCTGGAGCTGAGTCATTTCCTCGGGTGCGTCAGGAATGGTGAGAAACCGCTGGTAGATGGCACTGAAGGATTAAGAGTTCTGGAGATAGCACTGGAGGCGAGCAAGGCGGCGATATGAATACAGTCAGCAGTTAGATAGTTATTAGTTAGCGGTTGACTTAAGGAATTTAATGGTGAAGATAGGAAGGTTTGAGGAAATTCAATCTTGGCAGAAAGCAAGAGAACTGGTAAAAGTCATATATGAAATCACAAGTCAGGGTGATTTCATCAGGGACTACGGTCTGAAAGACCAACTTCGCCGAGCATCGGTTTCCGTAATGAGCAATATTGCTGAGGGCTTCGCCAGGCAAACAAACAAA
>Ga0268279_1000093_pt1 | contig 68702 bp, 45 predicted proteins | sample saktaG_6_FD_190142 | JGI IMG/M metagenome (GOLD analysis project Ga0268279, IMG submission 190142) | Saline water microbial communities from Sakinaw Lake, British Columbia, Canada - sak_2010_1_5_80m | ecosystem: Environmental > Aquatic > Non-marine Saline and Alkaline > Saline ...
ATTTTTAATTTTCCCTGCCACGGTGGCAGTAGTTTATTATAAGTCTATTATGTCGAGAAAACCGTTAGATATTAATCAGGAATTAGCGCTAGGAACAAAGTCTCCGGAGAGTGTTTTTGCGGATATGGACGATCTGATTGATGCCACTTTAACTCCGAATGCTGATTTAAGTACAGTGAAGGTAACTTTTGATGGACTGAGGACTGGATCGAAGGTTATTAAAGATGTCTTTGGGCAACTTAAGGAGCCGGTAGCCGCGAGATTGTCGGTTATTGATATGGTTACTTCTGAATATATTGTTACCAGTACAAGGTTTATATTGAACAGTGTTAATACGGCCAGTACTGAGAAGTTTCAGGTTATGCACAGTTTTGATGAAGAGTGGTTGTTTAGCGTGCTCGGAAAAGGCATAGCTATGAAAAATCGGCCTTTTTTAACGTATTTTATAACCTACAAGGAGATATTATGCCTAACTGGATAATAACACCGGATAAGTATCTGAGTGATGAAGAAGTGAACAAACTGATCAGGACTTGTTCCAATGCTGCTGAACATGCTGCTTACAAAGATCAATGGGTCGCAGTAAGGGATTGGATGATCATTGACCTGGCTTTAAATACTGGACTGCGAGTACAGGAACTATCTGATCTCAAGGTTGAAGATCTGCATATCGAATATGGTGAAAGTGCATTGACTGTTCAAAGCGGCAAAGGCGGTAAGAAACGCCTGGTGAAATTCGGCAAGAAAACCAAGGCTCATCTGAAGAAATATCTTTCTGAACGCCATTCCAAAAGCGAATACCTGTTCTATTCTTCACGGGGTGATAAACTTGAGCGCTCAGCGATCCAGAAACTTTTCAAGAATTGGGCAAAGAAAGCCGGGCTTTCAGATACCTATTCCATTCACAGTCTGAGACATACCCATGCAACACGGCTTTATAAAGCATCCGGTAATAACCTGCGGATGGTCCAGAAGCAGTTGGGACACGCCAACATTCAGACGACAACTGTGTATAGTGATGTCGCTGATGAAGATGTTGAGAATGCATTGGATAATATGGAAGAGTCTTAGGACTCTTCTTTTACGATAGATTGTTCAAATTACTGGATACATTTCATATCAATAAATAGCCCTTTTGGATACATATCTCAAAAAACTGGATATATAAGAGCCCTTATGTATCCAATATTCCCTCAGTAAGGATCAGTATGGATGAACATGGCCGGGTCTTTGATAACATATTCATCGAGCGGTTATGAAGAACAGTCAAATACGAGGAGATTTATCTTCATGATTATCAGGATGGTATCAAAGCCAACTTTGCATTGGAAAAATATTTCAGATTCTATAATGAGGAGCGATCCCACAGTTCGCTTGATTATAGAACACCTTGTGAAGTATATTATTCTCAAGTAAGTCCAGAAAAAGATCTATTAATGAATCCAATTTTACAAAATATTTAAATGAATAATTCCACCTTAAAGTCACTCAAATACTGTCCAAACAATGGGGTACACTTAAAATTACCGACGTAATAACATAACACGAATAAGAAGAAGGAATAAATCATTTTAAAAAGCATAGGAAAGATAAAGTTTTTTAGATACTGACGGGATACAATTAAAAATCCTGACTGAGAGCAAAGAATCCCAAGTCTTGTATATATCGTCGTAAAATGCAGATGGAATCTTGTCAGCATCTGCTTAGAAACAATATGATTTGTCGTCAATAAATGAAAATTGGTATACGTCGTGTACGGATTTAGTAATTTTGTTTATTTTGAAATAATTAATCCAATATTCAAGAATATATTGTAGTAATTAAACTCCCTTTACAAACTATCTCTTGTTTTGTTTGCCCTTTTATTATTAATATTAGTTCTGAGTTTTTCTGACGGAAGATGAATAGAATATGAAAATTGTATTTGGAACAGATGGTTGGAGAGCGAAAATCGCCACGGAGTTCACATTTAGAAATGTGGCTACAGTTGCTCAGGCCTATGTTGAATACTTGAAAAACAATGAATATGCAGATAAGGGTATTGCAGTTGCCTGGGACACGCGGTTTCTATCCCCGGAATTTGCACGACTGTTTGCTGAAATCGTTGCCAGTAATGGCATTACGGTGTTGTTAAGTGAAACCTTTACAGCAACGCCGGTTCTGTCGTTCACAGTTAAAGATAGAAATCTGGCTGGTGGTGTAATGATCACAGCCAGTCATAATCCCCATACAGATAATGGCATAAAATTCAAAGACCATTACGGCGGACCGGTGATGGATACAGTGACACGATTGGTTGAGTCGCAACTGTTTAAAACCGACGTGAAAAACGATCCGATTATTTCCGGTAAATATTTATCTGTCGATAATTTTGAAGAAAACTATATCCAACAGATAAAATCCTATTTGAATACCAAACACTTTAGTGATCTCAATAAAATGGTTGTTTATGACAGTATGTATGGTGCAGGACAACGAATCTGGAAGACGATAGCCTCAGAATTAAGCGTATCGTTTATTACTATCCACGATGAAATAAATCCGCAATTTGGTGGTCGCAGCCCAGAACCGATTCTAAACAATCTGCCGGAACTGCAGCAGGAGACAATCCATCAAAATGCCATCATTGGGATTGCTACCGATGGTGATGCCGATCGATTTGGGATTATTGATGAAAAAGGTCAATTCGTTGAGCTTCATGATCTGATTGTTCTATTGTTTGAATATCTTGTGAACACCCGTGGTTGGAGCGGTTCGATAATACGTTCATCATCAATGGCGAATACCATCGATAAATCCGCCATCCAGCATAATCGAACCGCTGAAGAGGTTCCTGTCGGGTTTAAGCATATTTGTGAAAAAATGATCACCGCCGATGTTTTGATTGGCGGTGAGGAGAGCGGTGGTATCGGGTATAAAAATCACATCCCCGAGCGTGATGGAATCCTGAGTTCATTCCTGGTGCTTGAAATGCTGGCGTCGACGAAAAAACCAATTTCCGAAATGGTGAATGATTTACGCAAACGGTTTGGGCCATTTCATTATAACCGGATTGATGAATATTGCGCACTTAATATTTTAGAGCGAAACATGAAAAAGCTGCAAAGCAATCCGCCGCATGAGATTAATGGCCATACAGTGACTAATGTTATTATTAATGATGGTGTTAAACTACATTTCGGCAATGATACATGGATGCTTATGCGTGTCTCCCAAACGGAATCGCTTGGACGGGTTTATGTTGGGTCTGACGATTCAGGAACGGTCGATAAATTGTTAAAAAGTGGTGTCCAATTACTAACTTCAGAATAATATGGAGAATTGACATTTGAAAAATAGTTTTGAAAAATACGGACAATTCAGTGATGATAATCTGGAATTTATCATCAATCGCCCTGATACTCCGGTTCCTTGGGTAAACTATATTTCCAACGGCGACTATAGTGGATTGGTATCGAACAGTGGCGGCGGTTACAGTTTTTATAAAAATCCTAAAGATAATCGTATAACCCGTTGGCGCTATAACGGTTTGCCGGCAGACCGTCCGGGGCGCTATCTGCTCTTACGTGATAAAGATAGTGGCGAATATTGGTCGGCGACTTGGCAGCCGGTTCCTGATAAATGTGATTCTTATGAATGCCGACACGGTCTTTATTATTCGAAAATAACAACGATTTATCGGGGAATTCGCACATCAGTACTGTTTTTTGTGCCCGAAAATGACGATCTGGAAATCTGGCATTATACAATTAAAAACGAATCAGAAAAAAAAATAGAACTTGATCTGTTTACGTTTCAGGAATTGTGTCTGGGACATGCGTTGGTGGATTTGATCAACCAACCCAATGATCAGCATTTTAATGAAGTGACATTTCACCCGGAACAACAGATATTGACAGCCACCAAGCGTTATTGGGTCAAGTACAATCAGGCCACTGTTAAACAGGCAAATGAGGACTGGGACAAACTCGTTTATTTTGCCTCCTCTTTTCCGGTCAAATCCTGGGATGGCAGCAAGCGTGGATTCATTGGAAAATGGCGCTCTGAATCAAACCCGATTGCTGTTGAAAACGGCCTGTGTTCCAACTCAAATATTACGTCTGGCGATGCGATAGCGGCCCTGCATTCGTCAATCGAACTTGAACCCGGAGAGCAGAAGGAATTCAGCATTTTCATGGGCATCGTTCAAAAAGATAAAGGATACAATGCTGTAATACCGGTTGTTGAAAAATATCGTGATTTAAAAAATGTTGAGGAATCATTTCAGCGGATAAAATCTAACTGGAGAAACTACTTGTCATCGGTGCATGTTCAGACACCGGATCCATCGATGAACCGGATGTTGAATGTCTGGAACCAGTATCAAACATCGGTAACATTTCGATTTTCGCGGGACGCCTCCTATCATCATGGCGGGTTGCTTTTTGGTCGTGGTTATCGGGATTCCTGCCAGGACATTATGGGACCGGTGATGGCCAAACCGGAATGGGTCAAAGCCCGTATTCTGGAGATGTGTCAATATCAGTTCAAAGCAGGTAAAACCTATCATTGCTATTATCCTGGAACTGGCGGCGGTGAACAGACTGGTCATTCGGATACACCATTGTGGCTGCCACTTGCGATTATGACTTACCTGAAAGAAACCGGTGATGTTTCTTTTATCAAAGTGAAAGTGCCTTATGCGGACGCTCCGGAAGAAGACATTCTCCACCATCTCTATGCAGCCATTGATTATACTCTGGCTAATTTGACGCCGAGAAAGCTGGCAAAATTTGGGCCCGGTGACTGGAATGATACGCTCGATTATATGGGTCGTGGCGGCAAGGGTGAAAGCGTCTGGGTTTCCATGTTTTTAGCCTATATTCTAAAAGATACCGTCGATTTGTGCCGGTATATTGGCCATCTGGAAAAAACTGATTTCTATATAAAGAAATACAATGAGGTTAAAACCGCGATTAATACCCATTGCTGGGATGGTAATTGGTATATCCGTGGGACGAATGACCAGGGTGAAATTGTCGGTTCCGATCAGAATGATGAAGGAAAGATATTCCTAAACACTCAATCATGGGCGGTCATCAGCGGTGTCGCTGACGGTGAACGGGCCAGCCTCTGTATGCAGTCCGTCCGTGAGTTAATGGATACACCTAAAGGACCGAAAATTCTGCACCCGGCATATACGAAAGTCGACAATAATATCGGTCTCGCGACCCGTTGTGTTCCCGGTAAAAAGGAAAACGGGGCGGTGTTTAATCATCCGGTCAGCTGGGCCATTCTGGCTGAATGTTTACTGGGGCATGGTGATAGGGCGTTTGAAATTTATCAGAAAGCATTGCCGATGAACCCGGTTGTCGATATTGACCGCTATGAAGTCGAACCCTATGTCTATGCCGAATATGTCACCAGCCCCGATCATTCGACCGAAGGTCAAGCTAGCCACTCGTGGCTGACCGGTTCATCAACATGGATGTTGCGTGACGGTATCGATTATATTCTCGGTGTTCAACCGACTTATTTTGGCCTGAAAATCGATCCCTGCATTCCAAAAGAGTGGACGAGTTACAACATTTCCCGTAAATTTCAGGGAATTATTTACAATATTTTGGTCACGAGTGTAGCGAAGGTAAATAAAGGGAATGTGACAATTACCGTTGAAGGAACCCCGATAGATGGAGATATTATCCGCATTGCCGATCCAAAACTATCAAAACTATTGTCGGAAAAGTCATCGGTTAATGTGACTGTCGAATTGACATAGACATTTGAAATGAACAAACAGAAAAACACACAGTTGCTGGATAAAATCAAGAATGGTTTAATCGTATCCTGTCAGGCAGAGGATCATGAGCCATTGGGAAAGCCGGAGATTCTTGCAGCAATGGCCAAATCAGCAGTGCTTGGCGGCGCTGTGGGAATTCGGGCCTGCTATCCGAAAAATATCCAATTTATTATAAATACAGTGACTGTTCCTGTTATCGGTATTGTCAAAAAGCAATATTTCGATTCGCAAGTGTTTATTACTCCGACCATTGCAGATGCCCTTGCTGTGGCTGAAACTAAACCGGAGATCATTGCGTTGGATGCAACGGACAGAATTCGGCCGAACGGTGAATCCCTGAGCGATATTGTAACAGAACTACGGTTGAAGAGTTCGAGCCTGCTGATGGCGGATATTGCCGTATTCGATGATGCTGGTAAAGCCCTGGATCTGGGATTCGATATTATTGGAACAACACTTTCGGGCTATACTAATGTAAAGAAAACCGTTGAGCCCTATGAACCGGATTTTGAATTGATTGAAAAGTTAGTGAAAGTGTATGGAAGCCAGATACCGATCATTGCCGAAGGGCGTATCTGGACACCGGAACAGGCCCGCAAAGCGCTTGATCTGGGAGTCCATGCCGTTGTGGTTGGATCGGCTATTACCAGGCCGACGCTGATCACCGAGCGATTTGTAAAGTTTATCATAAAAGAATAGATTTATTTTAACAGTAGCATTTTTCGGGTATCAGACTTTGTATCGGTACCTGTTTTTACTTCTATCCGAGAGAAATAAACGCCGCTGGCCAGACCGGAAGCATTGAAATTAATAGCGTAATTGCCGGCTGATTTTAAGTTGTTTTCAAGGATTGTCACTTCCCGGCCATGTAAATCCAGAATTTGCAGTCGAATGTGACTTTTCTGTTGAAGTGAGTATGAAATGTTTGTATTGGCATTGAAGGGGTTCGGGTAGTTGGGTCTCAGAATGAACTCTTTGGGGATATTTGTGGATGTTTCTGTTTTATCATCATTTGACAGTATCACGAGATCAGGGGATTTCTTGCGGTTTATCATGATCATTACGGCGTCCGCAATCAGCCATTCATCATTGACCATGTAATCATTGTTTAGAGATACCACTTTTTGATTACCCGTTTCCAGATACACTGTTTTCAATAGTTGCCAACCCTTGGTTGTATAGTCAGTTTGATCAAGAAAACAGTCGCTGGAATCACCGCTGCCAAAAACAACATAATGGGCGTTTTTGGTGGCTTTGACACTTCTGACATTATATGCAAAAACATCATACCAGGCGCTATGTGGAACGTTGAATGTGTATTCGATATTAGCCGCCAGTGTGTCTTTATTAATCAGAATGTTTGGCTGAAAACCATAACTGCTGGTTTCGTACAATTCCCAGTTTCCGAATGTGGAAATTCCGGCGCCATCTTCATTTACGATAGTTGCTTTTGGGCGCCAGACCTGACCGCTGCGATGGGGCAATAAAGCTCGTTCACTGTAATAACCGTTTAGCAATGTTGTACCGAGTTGGCTGTCGTTTTTCCGTAATCCTTCGTAAAAGAAAAATGCTTCGCCCATAATATTCCGCTCCCGATTGGCAGCAATCATCTGATTGAGTGTTTCCGGAGTTAGAATATATGGTTGACCTCCCGGACCGGAATTGATATTCATCAGAATTCCGGCAAAATAGGTGTGTCGGTTATTGGAAAAATTCCCTATTGATGAATTTAATGTGTACAGGTAATCGGTGTAGTTATAACGATACAATTGCGGGATAATATCATCGCAAATTCCGGTGTTCATCCAGGTATAGGAATCCTGCAGATATTCATTATATGACCATGGATAGACAGAAGGACTGGAAGAGACGTGAATATTCGGATCATAGGCTTTTATTGAATCCCGAACACTTCTGTACCAGTCGGAAAGTTTGTCGGCCCGCCAGCGCATCCAATCGGAATCGTGATAATTACCAGGCGGTTCAGCACCGTCGTGTTCCAATTTGTAAATTGCCACGGTTACGCTGTCGTATCCACCTTCCACCGGCAGGGCCGGAATACGGTCGGAGTATTCGATCCCATCAATATCATAATTGTAACAAACTTCAAGTGTCAGGTCCATAATCAGTTTCTGGACATCTGGGTTGATGGCAGACATCCAGAAAAAACCGTTTTTCCAGACAATTGAGTCATCGGATTCACGTAAGGCCCATTCTGGAAATTTCCGCAGAATGTGGTCCGGCTCATCGCTGTATAAGTCGCCCCAGGATGTTGCAAAACCCATTTCGAACCAGGGCAAAACCTCAATACTAACACGGTGTGCTTCAATAATAACACGTTGCAGGGGATCGCTGACCAAATTCCCGATCGGACCGATTTCCAGACCAAACAGACTATCCATGACAACACTGGGGTACAGGGTATAGTTACCGTCGTAGCTGTTACTGTTCCAGACCACGACGAGAACGGTGTTGATGTTTATAGATGCCAGGTAATCCATAGCTTCGGCAATACTTTCGTCGGAAAAAAGCACATTACTATCGACATTTGTCAGCTTAACTGCCCGGAATTCCTCGATATCACGGGCAATCACAGCAATGGAAACAAGTAATATAAAAAGAAATATTTTGTACGTTAATGGCTTCAATCAGGTTCTCCAAAAAAGTTTGCGTTTTGTGAATTGAGCAACGATGATTGCCAGCAGCCACGTATACAGGACAGCTCTCAGAAAACCGAGCCAGGGTGTCGGATCAACGCTTTTCATTAACCCATCGATCCCGGTTAATGACAAGATTGGCACCAACAGATTATTCATGCCTACATAAGCGATCATCGGATTTTGACCGTTGTCAATTAGAAGTTGCAGATAACGTTGTTTATTAAAATATTCGATAATAATTGTAAAAGCGATCAGCATAAAAATCGCCAGACCGGTAGTGATAAAATAGTAACTTATTGTAGGATGATCTTTTTTAATACCGCCCTCGTAGGGTTCGAATATTAGGCCCAGGATCAGCCAGTACATGCCCCAATAAAAAAGCTTCTGCAGTAACAATTCCGATTCCGTTACCGGCTTGCTGAACAGGTAATAGCCAAATCCAAGTAAAGCGCCGGTCAGAATAACCGTCTGCCAGACCCAGCGACCTTGTAGTCCGATCAATTGGACCACGACCATTCCGAACATTAAAGCGACCATCATAACCATTCGGCTTTGATTCCATTTGTAAACATTCATGTCAATGGTTTTGGAATTTTGCAGCCATTCAAGAATCATATCACCGATAATGGTTCCCGGAATCACAATGAAAAGATATTGCAGGTAATAGAGCGAATATATCCATGGAATGGGTGAAAAATCCCAGATAACCTTGACCCATCCGGTCGCAGATGCCCCAAGCCGTATTGCAATCAGAAACCCAAGAATCCCCAGACGAATTAGCTGTTTTTCCTTAGTGGCGAGCCAGATCAAAGAGCCGAAGAAGTAGACATTTGTCAGAACAATGATAATGATGTCACTCCGGTTCAGGGAAAACCGGTCGCCATTTGGGTATTTTATTGCCAGGGTAAAAAGAACAGCGCCAAGCCAGGCTACAAGTTTTATGCCTACAGAGAAATGCTTATTCCAGGATTTTGGTGGTCTAAGATAAATACCAAATAACATGGCGAAGCCAAGCAAGCCCAGTAACCAGGCAAAGGCTTTCGGATTGCTGTAAATTTGCGGCCAGATGACATGGGGCCGGATATGTTGGAGGAAGATGGCAAAAAAACCGAGTAAAAGGGTTCGCTCGATAATATGAAAAATAGTTTTTCCCAGTGATTCAGTCTTGGTGCGTTTATTCAGTGCCAATGGAATCGCAGCGCCCAAGGCGAACAGAAAGAAGGGAAAAACCATATCAACCCAGGTAAGTCCGGGAAGATTGGGATTGAATATTCGATCCGGTGGCGGCAACTGGGCATGATACATCCAGGCCGGCAGGGTTCGGTAAGGTACGATCCCAGAAAGGACCATGGTTAAAATTGCAAATCCCCGCAAGGCATCTAGGCTCAAGGCCCGCTTCGGATCGATCGAGGTTACCGCTTTAGCAGTCATTAGTAATTCCTATTTTTTTGGTGAAGCGATAATGATGATCTTTTCTTCTGCCGGGTGGTTTTTGAATTCGATTTCAAGCAGTGCGAATATCTGTGATAATTCCACTAGCCCGGAAAGGTTTATGATTTTAGCTGATATAATGGCAAAAAGATCGGGCATCAATGCTCCAGCATCACCAAAACTGGTCAGCTCATTGATGAATTCTGAAATTGTTGACTTAGCTTTGGAAATGATTGACTGAGCGGTGCGACAATCATTGATTTGCAGTTTGATCACGCCTTCACGATCGATCAGACGAACATTGGTCTGTTTAGACTTTCTCAAACCGAATAAACGATTATGTATATGAATTGTGGTAAAAGCGCTTAGGAAATTTGTCTGGCCGGCCAAACTGACCTGATCGATTTCGGTCTTCAGTGACCGGGCGGCGATTTCCATTAATTCATCATCGGATTTTTCCTGGAGTTCCAGATCGCGGGTCCGCATCTCACTGGAGCCTGTAGCAATCGCGATCACCCGTTTATTACGAGTATCGATCTCGATGCTGATTTCAATACTTTCCGGTGTTGCGCCCATCGTCTGAACAGATTCCATGGCTTCTTTGCGAATGGCCACAAGATCGGAATCGCTAGGATTGACGATATTTCTTTCAATGGTGTCCCGGATGATGCCCAAAGCCGCCCCGATAGCGGAAATCACTTCTGTGTTTTCGGCGATTTTATGATCGTATTTCAGGAATTCTGCTGTAAAAGGAACAATTGCCGATGCACCTCCGCCGCCACCGATCAACTGGATCAAATCGGGATCAAGTTTGTATTCCCGGATTAGCTGTTTGATCGTTAGTTCAATTTTTTTTGCGGATAGTGTCAAAATGGTCTTTGCCAGCTCTTTTGTATCTGATGAAAGTCGTTTTCCAAATGATTTAAAGAAACTGTTTATGGCCTTTTGATTAGCTGCGCCGTGTCCGATTGATTTCACATATCCGAGAAAATTAGATGCTTCGGTGGGGGTAACGGTATAATTATCATCTTGTCCGAGTCGGTTGATTTTTAAGTAATCTTCTGGGTCATTTTTAATCGGCTGAATACTTTGATATTCGAGATTGCTGAAATCATCTTCGTCACTAAAAGCGATGTAATTACAATGAGCAATATGTGCGCTGCGCGGTCCGACGTCAATTATGTTTTTTCCGTTCCAGCGAATCATAGAACCGCCGGCGATTCCCAGGGTGCGTACGTCAAGAGTTCTTAAAAACAGTCGGTTACCAGCTATCTGGGCGCTTTTGATTTGAGGTTTTCCATTTTTTATTACTGAAATATCTGTAGATGTTCCCCCAACTTCAATAAAAATACCATCAGTGAGTTTTGCATACATTAGAGCCGCCGCAACACCGGCTGCCGGGCCGGAGAGCATGGTCAGGATCGGTCGCTTGCGCATTTCGTTGATATCCATTATACCACCATCGGAACGCATAATCATTAGAGGTGCTTTGATTCCGCACTTACGAACTGAATCCTCGGTCATGTTTGCGGTTTCCAGCATTTTGGGCATCATGCTGGCATTAATAACCGCTGTTCTGGTACGAATTCGAAGGCCGTAGAGTTTCGATATTCGGCTGGCAGCTGTTGCAAGGTAGCCCATTTTACGGGCAACTCTGGCAACCTGTTCTTCGTTTTCGGGATGATCGACGCCAAAGGCTTCAGAGGCCACAATGACTTCAGCTCCCTGATGAGTCAGTTTTTGAATCGTTGATTTGATTATCGAGTCGCTGAGCGGTTTCGAATTATCCAAGTATTCAAAAAAGCAGGGTAGAAACTTACCAGGAGCCAGTTCAATATTATCAGGATTGCTTTCACGACGGGCGATTCGGCCCTGGAATCCCTGGCCCATTCCGATAATTCCAACCGGCGCAACATCGCCTTCCAGCAATGCATTGGTTGCCTGTGTGGTAGAGTGAGCAATCAAGATGATTTCATCGGATGTTATATTGGTTGATTGAATTAGAAGGTTGAGGGAATCGACAACGCCCTGCGCGACACCGTTTTTCGCGGTATGAGTTGTTGGTACACAGGCTTTTCCAGCGATAGAGTAGTTTGCAATGTTTATAGCGACAGCGTGAGTGAAAGTGCCACCCACATCAATTCCGATTTTAATTTTACGTATCATATTAAATTCGACTTTTTTAATAAAATATAATTGCCGAGAGTATCAATCCCAGGACAGCAATAATCCAGGTGTAGGGGATTGTATTCCAGAGAATCTTCTGAACATCCTGCTGCATTTCGTTTGCCAGCCATACGTTGTGAGTGTTGGTTGGGTCGCTGATACCCTGGATTTGACCGACCGCCATTAATAGTCCCATAATGGCTGCCGGGTTCATGCCGCTGGCTAAAAGAACGGCCGCTAGACCATAGCCCATGCCCCATACATTCAGGGGACCGCGATAAAGTGCAAGCGGTGCTGCCAGTGAAAAGAGCAGAATGTAAGACCAGGCCGACGCAGGAATGATATTGGTCATTAATGGTTGCAGGAGTGTTAATACGGGCCAGCCTTCGGGATGGGTCGCGCTCCAGACCGTGCCCGGGCCAATGATGGCATTTAACAGCATACCGATTCCAAACATCAAAACCACAGCCGGCATTACGACGGAGCCACCCTCAAATATGGATCTGATGAGTGTGTTCAGATGATTTTTCCTGAATGTCGCTGTAAACGCGAAAACCAGTCCACAAATGAACGCAGCGATAAAGTCCATGTTGAACAGTAATATCAGAAAAAGTGGAACCAGTGGTGAAAAATAGGCGGTCCAGCAAATAGTTTTCTGATGTTTATATGTATTTGTGAAAATCCGGTAAATATTCAAACCAAGCATAAATAATATAAAGACTCCAATACTAAGTTTGATTATCAATCCCAGTTTTCGCAGAAACCCGATAGTAAGCTGTTGGACGTTATATGGCAACTGGCGATAAAGGAATGTCAGGAGAATTATCCCGATAATCAGGGAAATGAAAACGATCACAATTTTTTTCAATTTCAGGTTCTGACCGTCGCGATAAATTTGAATAGTGATATATATTAGTGCAATTGTAAATGTAATGCCGAACATGAGAAGAGCGAAGGGTCGAATCTCGGCGACCTCTAGATTCATGACATTTACATAAAGCGCCCAGTTGCCGGCATTGAGAATTCCCCCCATGCTGAGCCCGAACAGAAAGATGCCGACTACAGTCATTGGCCCGATGCCGATGGATGACATAATAGGTAGGACTACTGTTGCTACCATAATGATGGCGCCAAGACCGCCGAGGGTGGTAAACAGCAGCGTAATTAAAACCAGCATCAGTACAGCAATACCCCAGGGATTGTCACCGGCCAGTTCAGCGCCAATTTTAATGAAGTTTTCCGCAACACCGGTTTTCTGAAGCAAGATGCTCAGCATACTGCCGAAAATGGCAACAGTGTAGGCAGTGTGCAGCCTGATTGAACCCGCACCAATGACGTATTGAAGTATGTCCGAAAGCGAAACACCACAGATAAATGGAATCGTCACAGCCATCAAGGGCAAAGCGATCAATGCCGGTATCTTACGGAAGAACATAGCCAGCGCCAGGGCAAAAAAGAGTACAATCAATAGGGTAATTTGTAGAACAACCATCATATAAATTCTTTAAATGATCACTTTTTAACCTTCTTGTAGAAAAAATATACGTAACCAATTTTCTGATTCCAAGTTAAAAAAGCACCTTTACTAACATTATTGCTTTTTTCAACTTTAATGTGTTAGTTTATGTCATTGAATTTTATTGAGACATTGAATACAATGATGAGAACAATCGAATATGATATCCTGATATTAGGTGGCGGAGCCAGCGGCGTTGCAGGTGCTATTCAGGCTGCCCGATTGGGAGTTTCTGTTTTAGTGGTGGAAGAATCGGCCTGGGTTGGTGGTATGCTGACAGCTGCCGGCGTTTCGGCAATTGATGGTAATCATCGATTGCCTTCCGGTATCTGGGGAGAATTCAGAAAACGGTTACGGGAGTATTACGGTGGTGCAGAACACCTGGCGACTGGCTGGGTCAGTCACACTCAGTTTGAACCCCGGATTGGTTGTCAGATTTTGACAGAAATGCTGAGAGAGTATTCCAATATAACTATTTTATATGGGTATCATTTTGAAAGCCTCTCATTCAGTAATCGAAGTATCACCGATATCATTATCAGCAATGGATCTGAAACATTGAAAGTTATTTCAAATATCTATATCGATGCATCCGAGTATGGAGATCTTATTGAAAAGTATCATTGTCGATTTTATACTGGCCGTAATAGTCTAAAAATAACCGGTGAAACCAATGCTCCGGAAACCACCGATGGATTTATTCAAGACCTGACCTGGGTGGCGGTTCTTAAGGATTTTGGGCCGGGGACAGACCGAAGAATCCCGAAGCCCGATAACTATAAACCGGAGTTATATCACGGCTGCCACGAAAATCTTGGATCCGGCGTTGAAGCTGTTCAAAAAATGCTTGATTATGGACGATTACCAAACAATAAATTCATGCTTAACTGGCCGCATAAGGGGAATGATTATTACCTGAATTATCTCGGTATGGATCGGGAGAAACGGAATCACGAGTTTCGGAAAGCACGCGAAAGGACGCTTGGGTTTGTTTATTACATACAAAATGAATTGAATTTTCCCCATATTGGACTTGATACGGAAGAATTCCCGGATACAGAGGGATTGGCACTTATTCCGTATATCAGAGAAAGCCGGCGGATTGTTGGACAAATACTGTTAACTCAGAATGATCTGCTATTTCCCTGGACCGAGAAATATCAACAGGGGATTGCTGTTGGCGATTATCCTCTGGATCATCACCATAAGCAGGCAGGACAGGATATCATCGAAGAATTTCCGGAAGTAAGCGCATTTAGTGTTCCATTCGGAAGTCTGCTGCCCGAGGATGTTGACAATTTGATTGCTGCAGAAAAGAATATTTCCGTGTCCCATCTGGCCAATGGCTGCACCCGTCTGCAACCGGTAGTGATGGGAATCGGTCAGGCGGCAGGTGCTGCTGCGGCCATGAGTATCAAACAGAACAAACTGCCCAAACAGTTGGCAGTTCGCGATGTTCAGGATATTTTACTAGCCCACAATTGTTATATTGTGCCGGTGCATGATGTTACGCTTGATGATAACGGATTCGACTCTGTTCAGCGGATTATGGCTTCCGGAATAATGATGGGTGAATCCGTTCATGCAAATTGGGAGAACAGGATCCATTTCAATCCTCATAAACCGGCAACGTGGAAATTACTGAAAGACACATTCTCGAAGGCAAGTCTTAGGGCAAACCAAATTGAATTGCATCCCTATGATTTTGTAAAGAATGCTGATTTATTCGATATAATGGATCGACAGGATATAGTACATTTACAGGCAATAATTCCTAACAACAGTGAACCGCTAACACGATTAAAATTAGCTATTCTGATAGATATGTTTGCCGATCCGTTTCATAAAAAGGATATGAACAAAGCTATAACTATTATGGAGCAGAAATGAAGGTGTTATTGAGGATATTTCTACCATTTGTACTGTTGAGTGCAGGTTGTTCATCACGAAACATGAACTACAGCAGACCGGTAGAATTACGGGGTGTCTGGCTAACGAATGTCGATAGTCAGGTTCTGGACAGTCAGCGGTCCATTGCCGAGGCCATGAACTTTTTAGGTAAACACAATTTCAATGTCGTTTACCCGGTGGTGTGGAATGACGCTAAGACGATTTATCAAAGCGAGGTCATGGATAGTCTCTTTGGAATACCGATTGATCCGCGTTTTGCAGGGCGTGATCCACTGTCGGAACTGATTCAGGAAGCTCATCGACAAGGGTTGAAAGTGATCCCATGGTTTGAATATGGATTCAGTTCATCGTATGATAAAGGCGGGGGAATGATCCTGGAAAAATATCCACAATGGGCTGCAAAGGACAGTGCCGGGAATCTGTTAAAGAAGAATAATTTTGAGTGGATGAATGCTTATCATCCCGACGTTCAGAATTTTATCCTTAGCCTTGTTACTGAAGTGGTCGAAAAATATGATATTGACGGCGTACAGGGAGATGATCGGCTTCCGGCCCAGCCGATAGAAGGCGGCTACTCAGATTATACAAAACAGCTTTATGCGAAGGATCATGATGGTGCTTTGCCACCGCAGGATTTTCGAGATATTGAATGGCAGCGCTGGCGAGGTGATCAACTGAACCGTTTTGCAAAGAAACTCTATCAAAAAGTCAAATCAATTAAACCGAATGTTCTGGTCACTTGGTCGCCGAGTATATATAGATGGTCTTTCGATCAGTATTTACAAGACTGGCCGACCTGGTTGAACAGCGGCTTTGCGGATTTTGTCCACCCCCAGGTTTATCGTTATGAACTTTCCCAGTATCAACAGGCATTGCGTTCTCAGAGCCCTGATTCAATATCACTGTTTCAGAATAAAGACCGGGTGTACCCGGGAATACTGATAAACGTTGGTGACTATGTCATGTCCGAAGAGTATCTCTTGAAAGCAATTGAGTTTAACCGGGAACTGGGATATTATGGTGAGGTTTTTTTCTTTTATGAAGGACTTCGTAAAAATGACGATCGCCTGGCAAAAGTGCTCAAAAAGACCTATTACAAGCAACCTGCCCAGTTTCCTAAATAACCGATCATGAATTTCTGGTAAGATTTTATAATTTCTTATTGACTTTTGCATGTGGCTACAATACTTTTTGATGTTATTAAAGCAGGTTAACAAACTTAAGGTAAAGGTGTGAGATTGAGGAAAATTAGCATAATGCTCGTCTGGTTTTTCCTCCTTTTCTGGTCAGTTGCGGCATTTTCTCAGACCGGCAAGGTGACCGGAACGGTAAAGGATAGTCAAAACGGAAGTCCGCTCATTGGTGTCAATGTAATTGTCAAGGGAACTACGATCGGGGCAGCCACGGACATTAACGGTTATTATGCCATTCTCGGTGTTCCTCCCGGACCACGGGATCTGGCGTTCAGTTATATCGGGTATGCTGAAATTACAGTTACGGAAGTATTGGTCAATACGGATAGAACAACGACAATAAATATTGAGATGACTCCGGCTGCTTTGGATCTGGGACAAGCAGTGACAGTAACCGCAGAACGACCGATTGTGGAAAAAGATAAAACGTCGTCTTCTGTTCATATTCAGGCTGAAGATATTGCCAAGCAGCCTATTGTGGGACTACGCGAGATTCTGGAGCTGACACCAGGTGTTAACCGGAATGCTGATGGGACGATCAGCATTCGTGGTGGCAGTGGTTACGATATAAATTATACCGTTAATGGCATGAAATCTCTGAATACGAATACATCGGCCACGGCTTTTGGTGGTTCTGGAATGTCCAAATCGGAAAACAGCTGGAAATACGACGTCAATCCTTTGTCGGTAGCCCAGATGGAGATAATTTCCGGTGGTTTCAATTCAGAATACGGGAATGCCCAGTCCGGAATTATTAGTGTTGTTACAAAAGAGGGCGGTGAGAAATTTTCTGGCGGATTTCGGGTAGAATATCGTCCACCGGGCCAATATCACTGGGGAGATTATCTCTATTCTCATGATCAAAGGGAGTGGGAATTGTGGGGTGATATTGACACCTGGTTGGGACAATCGTCTTTTAAGACCGATAGTGCAGCTGTGAATAATTACAATCTATGGGTGATGAATCATACACCCGGAAATGAAGATGTGGTTCTGTATCAATATAATCCTGAAGCCTATATTTATGATTCATATGTTACTAAAAACCGCGATAACATCATGGGTGTTTACGATTACAGGAAAAATGCCTATCAGCGCTACCTGTTCAGCTTTGGAGGACCTCTGGGGGCCGATGGAGACATTACTAGTTTCTTCATTTCCGGTGAGTACCGGGAAAAACCGACTCGTCTGCCGACCGTTGAGCAGGTGCAGAAGCTGAGTAATTTCACGGCAGTGGTCGCCTATAAACCGAGCCCCAAGCACAATTTCAAAATTACGAACATGTATCAGTATTATGAAGGTGGTATGGGTTCTGGTTCCGATGACATCCGCTGGGCTGGTTTGAATCGGGGACATCAGAAGTACACACTGATCTACGATGCGCTTCGGGAAGAAACGGTCTCATCTCAGAATCTGGATTATAAATATGTGTTCAGTTCCACAGCTTATCTGGAAATTGGTCTGATTCACCAATTTGAAGAACTTTTTTCCCTTCAGCAGCCGGTTCCGGGAATTGATAAAGACGCCCAGTTAGTTGCTCAGGGTAAACAGGATACCCGTTACCTTGAAGATCGCGGTGACTGGTTTATGTTGTACAGAGACTATTATACCTGGTCAAGTCTTTACAATCAGGCGTCTCTGACACATTTTTGGGAAGGTCGGGCTAGTTATTCGAATCAGGTTAATAAACGGAATCTGGTCAAAGTGGGTATGGAGGCTTCCTTGATGGATCAGGATTTTAATGCGTCCTCATCATTGACGGTATCTTCATTTATCTGGCGGACAGGTTTTTCGACTAATTATCGGGCAAAGACGAAATACCTGGCGGCTTTTGCCCAAGATAAGATTGAGTTTGCCGGGATGGTTGCCAATCTGGGTCTGCGCATGGATGCCTATAATTTTGGTGGTAAAGTTCCACTGGATGAACATCAGGCATTTTACCCGGCCGAAAATGAGGGGTTTGATGGTGGTGTCGGGATTCCTGCATGGAAAAATTCAAAAACGTTTATAGCGCTGTCACCCAGAATCGGGATTTCTTTTCCTATATCGGACCGCTCAGCCTTCCGTGTCCAGTACGGTCATTTTCGCTCTATGCCGATTGTTGCACATGCTCTCGATAACCAGACTAATCACGGCTGGGGAATTATTGGGAACCCGAACCTAGAACCAAAACTCAGTATTAATTATGAAATTGGATTACAACACAATTTATGGAATACACATCTGCTGGATATTGTGACTTATTATAATGATATGAAGAATCAAATCCACACGATTTATGTTGAAACTACCGCGGGCTCTATTAAATATGGTACCGATTATTACGGAACTTATCGTACGTATTCCAATAACAGTTATGGCAGCAGCCAGGGAATTGAGATCAATTTTACCAACCGTAATATATCGGATTGGCACTATCGGATTGGGTATGCCTTATCCCAGACAAAATATGGATATACCGGACTGTATATCGAACCAACGGAAGTGACCACCGCGCTTGAGCAGAAATACACTTATTCTGCATCGGAATTTACATCATCAGAAGATCGGACACATCGTCTGAATGCTTCTTTATCTTATTCGATCCCTGGCAACAGTGGTCCGGAATTATTCGACATAAGACCATTGTCTAATCTGATTATCAGTATGATTTATTCTCTACACAGCGGAGCAGCCTATTTCTGGTCGCCGGACTATGTAACCGATACTCACATTGAAAGCAATCGCCGCTATCCACTGGAAGCAACTACTAATGTTCAGATCGAGAAAAAGATCGTCATGAAAAATGTTAATTTGTCAGCAAGTGTCCGGATTAAAAACCTGTTTAATAACCGACATCTTACCCAGATTGGTAACAGCGCCGAACTCGATCGTTGGGTTGAACGTTCTGCGACGTACTTGGATGCGGATAATGATCCCTACAGGGAATATCGAATATATTATTATTATCAGGCATATCGGAATATTCCCCGAGAGGTATATTTTACGCTTGGGTTTGATTTTTAAAGACAATAATGAGAGTGACTTATCGAGTCGGAGAGCCAGAATGGTTTTAACAAACAAAAAGCATAATAGATTATTCATTTGTGTCATTCTTTTGGCAGGAATGCTGATCTCTGTCAGCGCACAGGTAGTTACATTGAGCAGGGGACGTCTTTGGCACGGATTTCATTTTGCCCAGGAATGCGCACCGCTGGCGGACTGGCGCCCGATGTCCTATGGACTGGACTGGCCAGGCTATAGCATTAAAGAAATGAGTACCAATATCGGCGGAACATATACGTATATGATTACTGGCGGTTTTTTTATTTCGGCATTAAGGACAATCAGTCCGGATACTGTTCAAGGCTGGATGGATTTTTGTGTCAATGGTGACCGTAATACCAGTCTCCAAAAAGGTGAAAAGCATTTCTTTTCGTCGAAACATGAAAAGTACTGGAAAAATGGCGAGAACTACTATCTGACGACAGACCCAAATGAAGCCGAAGAAATGATTGTGTCTGTTTGGGAGAAAGATCCTCAGTTTTCGGATTACAATACTGAGAATAAGAAGTTCAACATTAAAACCACCCGGACAGTCCGTCAATGGTCGGGTTCCCAGGCCGATGAAGATTATGTGATTCTTGAGTATCAGATCGAATCGATTCCTACGGAACTAAATGGTCTCGATAGTGCCGTTGTTCTGTTTTCTTATGGTCTTTCTCCGACGGACCGGGGTTGGAACTTTACAAATCCGAATTATGTTTCTGGTGCCCGGAATACTTACAGTGAATATGATTCAGTTGATCAACTGGTGACGGTCTGGGCGGGTGACTACCGGAATACGGTAGAAGATGAATCCTTTGATTATTTCGAATATTTGGTGTTCAATTCACTTACCCGGGAAAATGAAGTCGAACATGAGTTCATGGCACCGGGAGTCGTCGGAATTAAAGTACTTGAAATATCCCTGAATGATAGTCCTTTGAATTATCAGTTTGTCTGGACGGCAGCGCCACCAAGTTCTGACTACGAAGGACCCTTCAGCGGCGTAGCGGGTTTTGAAAATAAATATGCAGCCATGAAAAATCCTTTGCTGTTGAACGAGGCCTTCACGGACCCCGAAGATGATCGTATAGGTGATAGCCGCCTCTATGCGAATTTTGCGATTGGACCGTTTAATCTCAGGGGGCGCGGTCGAGGGAGCCTGAAGGTTGTAATTGCCCAGTTTGTGGGCGGTGCGGATCTGGCGACAGCACAACGTTTGGAATTATCGGATAAGGATATTATTAAAGCGAAAGGTGACAGCGCGGTCGCATATTTAAATGAGCGGGTAAAATTTAATTACGACCATGATTATTGTGTTCCTATGCCACCGCCTGGTCCTGAATTCAATATTACGCCGTTCGATACTATTGGCCGGGTAGGCAATATCATTTCCTTTACAGACAGCATTGAAAGGGTTCTGGACCCGCACCAGGGCATCGTCGATGTGGCTGGTTATCGTATATATCGTTCGGCAGAATATCCCTTTGGACCCTGGGAGAAAATTGCTGACATTCCAGTTCAATCGACCCAATATTGGAATATTGATTCGGCCAAATATTTCTTTCGTGATGAGAGTGTGGCGCTGGGATACGGTTATTATTACAGTGTTACCAGTTATGACTGTGGCCATGATCACTGGGCAGTTGACAATGCAGTGTCCGTTCCATCACTTGAATCATCGATTTTCGCCAACCGTTCAAAGTCGAAGTTTTATACAACCCTGTTTCCTTTGTCCGAAGGTGAAAGTCTGGATAAGATTGTCGTCGTCCCGAATCCCTTTTACATGTCGTCGGGACTGCAGAGTGCCGCAGATCAGAAATTAATTCAGTTTGTGAATGTGCCGACGCGCTGTACGATCCGGATTTTTACGTTGCGGGGGGACCTTGTCAAGACCATTCAGCATGATAATCCTAGCAGCGGTGTGGCGACCTGGAATCAGATCAGTGATAATAACCAGTATGTGAAAAGCGGAATGTATTTCTACCATGTCAAATCCGAATCCGGTGAAACTCGGGGAAAATTTGCGATTGTCAATTAAGGGAAGAAAAACGAAGTAATGAAAACAAAATTTAATCAATGTTTCAGCGTTATTATTGGTCTTGTGATCGGTATAATCCGGATTACCAGCGCGGCAGGTGATTTTAATACTACTGGCTCGACCGGTTTTGTTTTTCTCAATTTACCGGTTGGCGCTCGTTTTGCCGCCATGGGCGAAACCGGAATCACTCTGGCTAATATTGAAGCAGACGCCCTGTTTACCAATCCGGCATTATTGGCCCGTTTGTCTGGTAACAACAGCGCAACCATGACTTTTGGAAACTGGTATGTTGATACTCGTCATAGTGCAGTAGCATATGCTCACCGCTTTCCTATGATGGGAACGGTCGGAATTATGTTGAATTATTTTGATTTCGGCGAGATGGTGAAAACACGGACTATTGCTCCGGAAGAGGTCGCTGCGCAGGGTGCCGGAGAAAATAATATTTATTATAATCTGGGCAGCTACCATGCTGGAGCCTTTGCGGTGGGAGCGGCCTATTCTCGTTATTTAACGAAAGATTTCAGTTTTGGGGCGCTGCTTAAATACGTTCGGGAAACAATTGACAGTTATTACGCTGATAATTATCTCGTGGACATAGGCTTTGTCTACAATACCGGTATTAAATCACTAAGAGTGGGAACTTTCCTGAAAAACTTTGGTCTGGAAACGGAATATGAGGATGAAACATTTAAAATGCCACAACGCCTGATTCTGGGTATTTCCGGTGAGATTTACGGGTCATTGAATGATCCAACCTATGTAACCCTGCTTCTGGAAGCAGTCCATCCAAATGATGCTGCCGAACATGTTCACGTCGGTATTGAAAGCCGGATATACAATTTACTGGCCTTGCGGGCAGGCTACAAATTTGGATATGAACACGAAAATCTTTCTCTGGGAATCGGTAGTCGTTTTTTATTCAAAGCAAAAGCATTCAATTTTGACCTGTCCTATATGAATCATACATATCTCGAGAATACAATTCGCTACAGCCTGTCTATGGAGCTATAGATTATGATGAAATTGATAAAATTATTTTCTGTTATTCTATGTATTTTGTATTCCTGTTTGACGCTGGCCCAGACAAGTCCGATAGAGTTGAAACTACTGTTTGGAGGACAAATGCAAACAGCGTCATCGGTCACGAGTAATGGTTCCGGCTGGCTGACCGGAGGCCAGCTTGGTTATAAATTCAACGATCATTTTGCAGCGAATTTCAGGGTTACATTTGATCGGATGGACCTGAAAGAAGATTCTGTACTACTGGAATGGGACTGGGCATACTGGGATCAGCGGTATATCGACTGGATGCTGACCGGAGCGATCAAAGAGGAGGTTGATTCCATCAGCACTATCCTGGAATACTGGCATCCCGATTCCACCTATCACGGCATGTTTAATCCGTATCAATGGACCCAGGAATTGCGTTTTTCAATGGGATTCGAATATCGGCAACCGCTTAATGAAAAACTGCTGCTATACGGTGAGTTGGGACTTGGCTTCAATCAGTACGAACGGCGTCTGAAAATGGTGGAGGACTGGTGGAAGGTTTTTACCTGGGAATGGGACAGCACCAAAATTGCCGCCGGTGGGTATAGTGATCTCGATCTTGAAAATTATGAAACATTCATGGACCTTCATGAAAATGATCCCGACGTGTATCAATTGGATAGAATTTTTAATGGTGACAGTACCGAAGTGACCTATCATTTTGAGTATGATTACTATGCCCGAGTGACTCATTTTGCGCCGGACAAAGTTGGAATCAGGCTATTTATCACTCCGGTAGTGGGATTGAGATATAAGCTCTCCAGATCGGTGGATTTTGATATCGCTTATCACGGTGTCTGGTACCTGAATGGTGAAATCGTCGAGCGAGTAGAAGACCTGTTCAGGATAGATAAAGACAGTCGCAAATGGTTTCCTTTTGATTCAAAAAGCGCCATAACAATTGGATTGACATTTAAGTATTGATTGAGGTAATGAATGGTTCAAATAAATAAATGGATAATTGGAATCGTTTTTGTAATATTGATTACAAACGTTTTGTACAGCGATGACGGCTGGCGGGTTTACGCGGGAGTGGGATTGACACAACCGGTTGGTCCTCTTCATGAATGGTTTAATAATGGCAGTCAGTTTCATTTTTCTGTCGGTCAGGTTCTGGACAATGGTTGGTTGCTGGAAGGATTGATTGAGCATGCCCGTTATAACAAAGAAAATCTCAGCGGTTACCCAAAGGACAAACTGGATCTATATTTGGAACATGTTGCAATCTGGGCCAGTGGAAAATATGATCTTTATTGTTGGAGCAGTGTATCATATTACCTCGCGATTGCCGGCGGTCCGTTGTATTGGAAAGGAATCCGTGGGGAAATTGAGGCCAATGAAAGTCTGGCAATTCCCTATATTGATAAAAAAGTCCTGGAGGAGTGGAACATGGGATTTCGGGCCGGATTTGGCAGTACGATTTCATTTGGGCCGGTCGGTGTTGACGCGTTGCTTACATATCGGTTTGTTGTTGGCAATTTATGGCCGACCATGCAGGAGTACATTGAACTGGACGGTGTGAATGGCTTTCATTTTTTTAATATTGATTTAGGTTTGTTTTATACATTTTAACAAGGATCTATTATGAAAAATATTACAATTATCCTTTGCCTAGTACTAATTGTGAAAGGATTATTTGCCAATGAAAATTACCATGAAATTTGGTCGAGAACCGATCTGTTCCAAACCGGCGATTATGATCCAACACGGGGAGTTGTCTGGAATCCGTTAACCGATCATTTGTTGGTAGTCACCCGATCGAACAATATTCCCCGGGTCATGGTGCTTGATCCTGAAACTGGTTATCAACTTGCTATACTGGATACAGCGGGACTAATTAAAAATACAACTGAAGAAGGGATTGGCCAGATCGATATTGATGATGACGGTCATATCTATGTCTGTAACCTGGGCGATGCACTTAGTGGCTGGAATTTTAAGGTCTGGCGCTATGATGACGAGAATTCCTCGCCGCGGTTGGTTTTCAACGATCTGATAAATTCCGGGGTGTCCAGCAACGATCGAGAATGGTACGGCTCATCGCTGGATATTATTGGTTCCGGTGATAATACTTATCTCTATACCAGCGGATGGGAGAATAACCAGATTGCTGTGTTGAAAATGGATAGTCGCGGAAATTTTAATATCAATCACTTTATCCAAGTTCCCACAAAAAACAGTGCCCGGCATGGTATCCAGGTTGTTGAACCACTTGGAAACCTGTGGATAAACGGGGCCGGGACAACCGATCCGCCGATTCGCTTGATCAGTGATGCCGGGGATGTGATTGCCGAAGTTCCCCAGGATACAATGATCGGTGGTGCCGCCAGTACTGTCCTGACCTGGAATGTCGGTCCTTTTAACTTGATATCATCGATTAATACTAACGCTGAAGATCATACAATTGTTACCGTACAATATAGTGAAGATGAATTAGGTACAGTTGAGTTTGATTATTTCGGTGGTGCCTCCGACACCGTAGGTACGGGGAATATTAACGCTACTGCGGTGTTACGCTATGACAACACCAGAAACTGGATGTATGTTCTGGATGGCGCTGTATCGCTTTCAGCCTTGGATCTGAATGGACTTCTGAATGTTTCGACTCCCCGAGACAGTGGTTTGTTGGCGATCGAGTTGGACGGTAAGAACAAGGAGTACACCCATTATGATAAAATTGGTGAAGACAATGGTCGCGAACTGTATCTGACCTGGTCTGACGAGATTGTGTACGTTGGTGTAAACGGAAGCACTCTGTATGCACCGTATCAGGAACGCGGTCTTTATATCGCTTTTGATACCGATCCATCCGGCAGCAATGGCAGTCCGACACTCCCTGATGAGGCGTCGGGTATCCAGTCTCTGCCCTTTAATGCGGATGTGATCATCCAGATGGATTCCGATGATTATGCGGATTTGAGCAGCAACAGTGTTGCGGATAAATGGACCACGGGACATGTATACAAATGGAACGGCAGCAGTTGGTCTTCTGGCGAGATTACTGGTCTGGATATCAATTACGGGGCTATGTGCCTGATTGGTGATGGGACTGATTCGCTGATTACTGAAATCGGAGTTGCCCGGACGCCGGTTGGGATCGGGACAAATGTGATGGCTATGAGGGTGAAGGTCTACTTGGCGGAATTGTCCTCAAGCGGAACGGTTTTGGCAGCTTTTCCGAACAACGGTGAGACGGGTGCTGGTGTGAGTTTCAGCAGTTATTATGAGTTCAGCGACGTTGGTGATGGTATCTATCCGGCATTTGATGTAGCGATGGTTGGAGCGGGAACATCTGTGGAACCGCAGATGACAAAGTTGAAGGACTATCGGCTATCCCAGAACTACCCGAACCCGTTCAACCCGGTGACATGGATTGATTTTGAGTTACCGAAGGCAGGTGAAGTACGGGTGATAGTATATGACATCAATGGTCGTGAGGTGAGTGAATTGATGAATGGTTATCGCCAGGCTGGTCTTTATCACATCAGTTTTGATGGCAGCGCTCTGGCCAGTGGCGTCTATTTCTATCAGATGTGGATAAATGGAAATTCAGCAGATATGAGAAAAATGTTACTGATAAAATAGTAAAAAGAGGTTTTAGAAATACAAACAGCTTAATAGAAATTCTGTTTTATTAAAAATATTCGTATGACAGTATTGAAAAAATGGATTGCAGGTATCTTCATTTTATTTACAGTTGCAAATGCACAACAGGAAGAACTAAGGGGTACTTGGGTTGCCTGGGCAGGAACGGCCGTACCATCAACCAAGACCATTACAGAAATCATGGATTCACTGGCCGCTGCAAATTTTAATATTGTCTATGTAGATGTCTGGCGCTATGGATATCCCTATTTTCGTAGTAAGGTTTTCCATGATCTAACCGGACTATATACCGATCCCTCGGTTGAATCAACAGACCAGCCCAGCCGTGATATTCTGGCGGAAATGCTGGTTGAGGCGCACCGGGTTGGTCTGGAAGTCGAAGCCTGGTTTGAATCGGGATTCAACGGAGCTGCTTCGACAAATGGTCCGGTTTATTGGGCGAAGCGGAACTGGTTTGCTCAAAAACAGGATGGGACCATGGCCAATTATGGTCAGGCTGGCCCGTCGATGATTCAGTGCCATCCCGAGGTCCAACAGTTTTTGATTGACCTTTGTAAGGAAGCGATCATCAATTATGATATTGACGGCATCGACATGGATCGCATTCGTTATCCGGATTTGGATTGCGGATATGATCTTATTACTGTGAACTTGTACAAAGACGAGCATGGGGGTTCAGAACCGCCGACCGATGTTGGTGATGCCGAATGGATGCAATGGCGGGCGGACAAACTGACAGAATTCATGGGACGCATGTACGATTCACTGAAGACTACTAATGCGGATATCAATATTTCAAACGCACCGCTGCCCTGGGGACCGGAACAATTCTGTCAGGATTGGGCGCCATGGATCAATAACGGGTATCTGGACGTTGTAGTTCCGCAAATGTATTATACGACGAACTCAACCTTTACATGGCGCCTTGATACGGAATTACAGCATGTAGATAACGATGAACTGATGTACCCGGGAATTTCAACGACAGCGAACGGGTACGCCACATCAGCGGCGGAATTGGAAAATATGATCAACACAACGCGTTCCCGTGGTTTGCATGGTAATGTTATCTGGTATCATGCAAACCTGATCTGGTCCGATGAAAATTACCTGTCGCATTTGAGAAATACGGTATACAGCGAGTCGGCTGATATTCCATATAGGGATACTGATCATCGAAAACCGGCGATCATTATCGATGAGACCTCGGAAAATGTCCAAAAAACAAGCGGCTGGAATTCATACAGTGGAGCAATTCCACTATACGACGGTAGCTGCGTCTATACTGCCGCTGGATCATCGGACACGATTCGTTATTTTTGTGATATTCCGGAGTCCGGTTGGTATGAACTTTATGTATTTGTAAATCGCCAGATATATGCTGCGCAAAATGCAGCTTATACTGTTTATTCATCGGAGAAATCCAAGAATTATACTATAAACCAGCGTTATTATGGTAACGCTGGACGCTGGGAAAAACTGGGTGATTTTCTTTATCAGATAAGAAACAATCAGTTGATCCTGGAATTATCTGCCGACAGTGCCAACGGCAACAATGTTTTTGCCGATGCGGTTATGCTGCTGAATACCAACCGACCTGAGAAATATATCCAGAATATTAAATCAATGGGACAAATGGAGTTTCCAAAGGATTTTCAACTGTTTCAGAATTACCCGAATCCCTTTAATGTTTCGACGACGATTGATTTTTATTTACAAAATGCCGGGACCGGGTGCCTGGATATTCTCGATATCACTGGACGAAAGGTCAGAGAATATTCCGACCTGTATTTTTCAAAAGGCCGGGGCAGTTTGTTGCTGACACTGAATGATTTACCAAGTGCACTCTATTTATATAAATTAACTGTTAACCAGAGTAGTTTGGTTAAAAAAATGCTTTTATTGAAATGATATGATTATGAAAAAAAACAATTCCCAATTGATTAAACAGCTGAATGATGTAAAAATCCTAAATATTCTTCGCGAGGATTCACCGATATCGCGGATATCACTGGCACAGAAAGCCCATATCTCCAAAGTGGCGATATCGGATATTATCAATCGGTTAGGAAAAGAAGATTTTATTCTAGAGATCGGCAAAGGAAAATCCACCGAAAAGGGCGGAAAACGCCCGACATTGGTCAAACTCAATCCTGATAAAGGGTATGTTGTCGGAATAGAATTCAAACGTGAAAAAGCGCTGATTGCCATTGCAAATATTGAATCGGTGATCGTCAGTGAGACGGAAGCGCATTTTAAAATTGACGAATCGATCAATACTGTTATACGGGATATCTGTATACATATCGATGAGCAGCTGAACCACCTAAAAATTGGTAAAGACAGGCTCATCAGCATTGGTATCGGCGTACCGGGATTCATTAATTATGAAAAAGGCGAACTGACATTTGCAGATACCATGAAAGGCTGGGACAAGCAGCCGTTTGCGGCTCAGTTTTCAGAACATTATCACATTCCGGTTTTGATTGAAAACGATGTAAACCTGATTACTACCGGTGAACACCTGCTTGGAGCCGGAAGGAATCAGGATAATCTGGTCTGCATCTGGATTGGTGGGGGTATTGGTGCAGGAATTATTACAGACGGTCAATTATTACGAGGTATTTCCGGGAGTGCCGGGGAAATCGGATATTTTGAGCTGAGCAATGATCTTCCTAATCGTTCATTTATAAAAAACCTCCATGCCAATCAACGTTACTATGGCGATATACTTTCGGAAAACCACCTTTATGACACATTGAAAATGAAACTTCAATGGGACAAGGATGGCCTGGTAAAAGATATCGAGAATTATACGCTGGCCGAAATGTTGAAATTGGGGGATAAAAATCACACAGCTATTCAGGAAATTCTGGACGAATATGCAATTTTAGTATCAGATGTCTGTGTCAAACTGATCAAAACGCTGAATATGGGCATGATTATTCTTTCCGGGACAGTCGTTGATAACTCAAATTACCTCTTTCAGAAAATACAGCAATTTATCAAAGGGAACATGCATAATATTCCCTTTAAAGTTAATTCAATTAAAGTTGGCGAGCTGGGTGATCAGGCCTGTGTAAGAGGGGCTCTGGCTATGGCACTGAGAGTGGTTTTTGAGCCACTGATGTTCCAGCGCAATCTGCACCAGATTCATATTAAAGAATAAATTACAAATCATTCCGAATATCGTCTTAAATCTATCGGGTTCAGTGACGAACTGTCTGTGTTTATACGGTTATCTCTGAGATAATTGTACGTCCTCAGGATATCAATGTAAAGCGGTAGATATAAAAACAGGGGCTGTGACATTACTGTTACAGCCCCTGTTTCGGAGAAAGAGAAGTGAATGTTACTTTAGAATCGTCATTTTCTTCACGCTGTTGAATCCGTCGGTGTGGACTCTGTAAAAATAGATACCGCTGGATAATTCGCTGGCATCAAATGTAATCATGTGATAGCCGGCATTCATTACCTCATTCTTCAGAGTTAGAACTTCCTGACCGACGATATTATAGACCTTCAGATCTACATGAGTCTCAATCGGTAAAGCGAGCTTGATGTTCGTGGTCGGGTTGAAAGGATTCGGATAGTTTTGAGATAAGTTATATTTCACCGGGATTCTTTCCTGGCCGATTCCGAGTACAACATCGCTGCCGTCAATTTTAACATCATCAATAAACATCCCGCCGGTGATGGAGCCATCAATAATCCAGGCAATGTAAAATGTACCGATCTTATTCAGTTCAATACTGGCATATTGCCAATCGAGATTACCAGGATTCTGAAATACAGCAACTGTGTCATCCCAATTAATGCCGTCGGTTGACAATACAACGCTGACAGTCCAATCATCACTGGCAGTGGAATACTGGGCATAAAAGAATGACAGATATTCCGGATCAACAACCCGAGGGGTGATGAATTTATGAACCTGATTCAGCGATTCTGCGCCCAGATATTTGCTGCCACTATGACTATATTGATCATTGTACATTGTAGCGTTCTGTCCACCCCATTGTACATCCCAATCGGACCATCCTTCGAAGTTTTCATTGATTGCAGTACCATCGATAGCAATGCCGTCCGCATCAATTTTTACATCGTCAAGGAACATTCCGCCACTGACCGTACCATTAACAACGAAACCGATATAGAACTCTCCAGGTCTATCGATTGTATGAACAGCCAGCTGCCAGTCGAGTGTATTCGGGTTTGTATAAGTACCAAGCGTATCAACCCAAGTCTCCCCGTCTTCTGAAAGCACAACGTCCATAGTCCATGAATCACTGGAACCGCTGTATTCTGCAAAATAGAACATCAGTTTTTTTGGATTGACGATTTTTGGGCTGAGGATTATAATCGGCTGGTTCAGATTTTCGTCGGGTGAACCAATATAATTGGCGTCATTGTGGCCGTATCCATCTGTGCGTAACACTACGTTTGTGCCGTCCCAACGATGACCGGTAAACTCAGTCCAGTCAGCGAAATCCTCATCAACAACATTACCGTTGATCATAATACATTCAGCGCTTGCTGTTAATTGACCAAAACCGCTTTCTGAAATGATCTTCATGGTTTCTTCGATAAGCCCGTCAAGTCCTTCGGCATGAAAATCGAGAGTATAGGTTTCCGATTGGCCGGGAGTAAGAGTGACTGGTGAAAGTGTTGAAGTCAGAATGGCACTACTGAATTCCACACCAGTGATTACAAGATCTGCAGTTCCTGTGTTTTCTACGGTGAACTCAAGGGATTTGGTTTCATTCAGCAATGTACCGAAATCAAGAATTGCAGGTTCAACACTTAATACAGGGATAGTCTGCGGAATGGCATCGGTAGCAACAACATCAAGGCTGTAAGAAGAAATGCCATTATTTGTAACCAATTCTACTATTGAATTGTTATATGAATTGTAGACAGACATTGCTGTAGCATTGGCGTTGGAGTTGAAGTAGTAGTTCTCAGTTGATGGTCCAACGAGGTTTACATCGGAACAGAGGCTGTCTCCAGGCGATCCCAGCAATTCAACAACGGCAGTTCCAGAGCTCCACCCATTTGTCAGAGAAACAAACCGACGAACACCACCATCAATGGCAACTTCAAAATAATTGACTGAGGTTCCGCCGGGGATAGCTACCGGATCAAAGGTGTGCAGAACAGTTCCGTCTTTTTTCAGATACATCGGCGGATTCGCGCCGGTACCATTGACAAACAGGTAGTCACCATTTCCAACAGCACTGAGACCATAGTTGGCATCCTGTTTAGCCGGTAACTGGATGAGCTCCTTTGTCCAGTTTGTTAGGTCGGTTGTCGACAGAGCAACGACTTTATCAATTTCTGAATCATTGCTGGACCAGTGGCCGGCTGAGAAGACCGTCAGGTTTGTTCCAGTTCCTGCCACACTGAGAGCGTCGCCCGCAACAATACCAACATCGTCACTATAGATCATCGTCGGTGCTGCGTTTTCATTCGCATAATGGTACAGGTTGAATTTATCTGGTGTGCGAGCAAGGCTGGCAACAATGATTTGTCCATCATCGGTTACATCAATTGTATTTACATGAAAAGTTGCTCCATTCTGATCGATTCCAGTGTTATTCAGTTCGCCTAGAAATGCGCCGGTTTCACCATTAAGAACATAAATATGTGGTCCGCCAATCCGGCTGACAACATAAATATGATTGTTTAATGGGTTATATGCCAGACTTCGGACATAATGTTGCAGTGATGATGTCCAAAACCATTCTGTATTTGGGTCACCCGCGGTCAGGCGCCAGGCCATTGGCCAGAGTTCATAACCGCTCCCCATCATTTTAATACCGGCAACGCCGCCATTCGTGACTAGCAAGAGCATGTCTTCGACAGCATCTTCGATTAACGGGTTGAAAACGACACTGATGATAGTTGAATCACCAGCGGCTACAACCTCATCGGCAACAGATGCACTGAAATAATCCCCAATGGCAAATCTAGAGCTCTCGAAAACTAGGTTTTCAGATCCATTGTTATAAGCAGTGACATTGAATGTGTTAGCTCCGTGAAATGCAGTCAGTCCGAAATCAATGACGTTGTCACTAATTGCCAGTTCGGCATCGGCGGCATAATCATCAAATAGAACAAAATTCACCAGAACTTCGGATGCCAGCAGAGTATTCATACCCCAGATTTTGATGTATCCGGATTCACTAGTATCTGCCACTCCATTTACAATCACAGGAGAGAATTCGGTCAGATTGGTGACCTCAACCGTGTCACAATCCGTACCCATTCCAACGACTGTTACAAACAACTGATATGGAGCAGCCCATTCGCTGACTTTCATATTAATGTTCAATTTAAAGTTCGTACCTTTGGTTGCGTATAATGGGCGTTTAGCTAGAAAACCATATCCGGCATCGGTCATTTTCAAGGCTTTGTCTTCTGCTGAATATGCGAATGCAGTCCACTGGTTTGCTTCGTCGTGGGCCCCCCAGTTTGCTACATCTGAATCGTCCTCAAATGTTATCATCAGGTCATTATCATAATGGGGAAGCGACAGATTCCAGCAGGCAACGGTGTTATTCGTAGCCATCTGAAATAGAGAAACGGATCCATCGGCGTTAATTTTATATTGAAGATCACCGGTTACGTTAGCATTTCCACGTTCAAAATTTCCAGCTTCCGCAGTTCCCCAGAATATGGGATTCGTGACATCTTCAGTAATGTCATACACCTTGACTTTCCGGCGATTTCCTTCGCTGTGATTAGTGTTCATCGCTAATAGTTTCTCACCATGAGGTCCGACGATTTGTCTCACGTTTCCGTAATAACTATCCAGAGTTGTCAGTTCAGATAGAATGGTACCGTCATTTTGAATCAGCGTGGCATTTTTCCAAGGGGCATTAATCCAGAGTGTGTTTGTACCAACGACACTGATACCACCATTGGCAGCACCGGCCGCAACCGGAATTTCAAATTCTTCTGCGAAATTGATTCCATCTGTTGTTCCAAACACTTTTATAACCGTTCCACCGTTAGCATTTGCATACAATTTTGTATCGGTTCCGCTGCCATAAATGGCCAACACGTCACCAAAGCGACTGGTTACCGCCTGTTGCAGCGCCACTGTTGGTGCAGCTGCTTCATTTTCCCAGCGGTAAATTTTAAAATCACCACCACTGGCGAGGTTACAGGCGTATATTACACCGTTTTCATCGGCAATAACTTTCATCAATGCGATACCATAAAATCCGTCAGTTACATTTGTCATATCCAGAGTATCAACAACAACACCTGTTGCAGCATCCATGGCATAAATACCAACACCGCCAGCTCGGGATGCGATTAACACGTGATCAGTGCCTGAATTGTAGCCCATACCACGGACAACGTCTCCACTGGAGGGAAACCAACCAATAAATCCGCCGTCTTTCTGCCATTCAGCAGTCATATTCACAGGATCTTCTGGCGTAATCGGTATTTCAAGAGTATATACCGCAAGACCATTGTCGGTCATTAAAGCAAAAATATCAACAGTTCCGTCACCATTATCTATGTACTCAATATCACCGGTTTGATTTCCGTTATTGCCGGAAGGCCCGAAAGCAGTGGGAGTCATTCCCCAATGACGCCACGCTCCGGGGATTCCATCAGTCCATTCAAGAACCTGGAAACTCTGAGCACTCCAGATCAGGTTCTGGACGACGAATTTCCGGCTGTTTGCTTCAAAGGCGACAAACGAATTTCCATCGCCGGCAATCCCGGTGGAAAACTGATCGCCAAACACTCCATCGGAAGTAACATAAGTGATTTTCTGACCACTGCCGCTTAGAAGAAAGTCATCGGTGTTAAGCAATGGAGCGATAATAGCTTGATTGTCGGTTTTAACAAAACCAGTACCACTAAATGTGATAATTTCTGGGACAGGATTCATTACACTGCCATTCATTGTGAATTTGAATGCCCTGTTACCCCACCATCCGGAGTCAACGATATACAGTTCCAGTGTTCCGGATGTGTAGCTGCCTTCGACAGAAAATTTATCCCCGAGTCTGAAATAGGGTGAACCCGTTGCAGTGGTCGTATCAGGGAGATATTCTAATAAGGTGTCCCTTTCGCTGGTTACACTGTCCCACATATAGATCGTGACAGGTTTTACTGGCAGCCATTGGCCGTCGTGACCAACAATGGAGGACCCGAAAATTATTCCATCTTCATCCACTTCTACATCACCAATCGTTATTGCACTTTCAGTGACGGTGTCAATGCTGTCACCGGATGCAATATCGATCACTTTAATTCCTCTTGATCGAAATGACCCAAGGAAAACCTTTCCGTCATAAGCGGCGATGCCCCGGACATCATCATCGGTAATTTTAAACCAGGCCGGGACATTTCCGTTATTGACAGTATAGGCCCATTGGGTGCTTAGTACCTGGGCAAAGCCGGTTGTGGCAATACCCAAAATAAGCAAAATCATTAGCATTCGTCGCATACAAACCTCCTCTTCTTTAATTTTTGGGAAAATGTACCATATGTTTAGTTAATAAAAGCACAATGTCAGAATGTTAAGATGCTTTACAAACGTTATTATTATACTAACTAATACTTATTTTCGCAAGAGAAAAATGATAAGCATAAGAAATCAGTTAAATGGACGATTACAGAGGAGGATTATTAAATTTTAAATGAATTGTTACAATTTTCTTTGAGCCTATTTTGAATTGAATCAGATTTGAGTTAATAATAGGGGCTTTACAAACATAATTTTCTGCCAGGTCGGTGAGCGAGCAGTCACTGATTTCAAAATGTGAAATAATATTTCCGATGGTAGGAATGTTTGTTGGATTGTAGATTCGCAGAATAAAACCGGAATGGTCTTCGGACACTTTGAAAGAACTGAAGACCAAATGATCGGGATCTAACTTCAGAAATGATAATTCAGAAGGCAGTCTGCCAGGACCGGTACCCATTTGTACAGATAATGGCATGTAGTTGAATTTAAACGCCTGTGAGAACACAGAACTATCGCTCCAATCCTTTTCATGAGGGCAAACGGCTATTTGATACTGATGGCGCCCCAGGCATTGAGATCCTTTTTGATGAGAAAAGTCCTGTAATGATGCCACAGGGATTCTGTATTCGAAAGAGCGGAGCAGTGTCAGCGCCAGTGTTTGTTTGTTATCATTCAGGACCTCATACTCTTTTAATCCCTCAACCAGCAAAGCCAGTCCGTACTTACCGTTACTTAGATCGACGAAATGGTGCATTGGATAATCGTACATGGGCTGTTCAATCCAATCACCGGTGTTCGGCCGGTCAATCCGGCGTCCGACCACATCAAACTGTCCTTCACCATAGGAGTATTTCGCATCGATACCCGTAGGAAACATGATTCTCAGACGATGTGATTCTGCATTGTTTTCTATATCAATCTTTAATTGAACAAAATGGGAGTGTTGATTAAGAATGACATCGACAGTGAATGATAATGAACAGGTTTGTGGTCTTTTTTTCCGACGTTCTGTAAGATTTTTTGGTATTTGGATAATATTGCCGATCCGGATGATTTTACGCAGTGCATTGTCTTCGATGACTCGGATGCTGGACCGGCTGCTTTCGGTAGTGATTGTCGGACCAATCGGCGTATGAACCCAGGCGTGACCGGCTTCTCCTTCGTCCAGAAAATACCCCAGATTTTTAAATTCTTTTCCGGTTTTTTTATCCGTGATATCCAAAGTTCCGTTTGAATTAATAGAAATGTGCAGGTATTCATTCTCAAGAACAGGGTTTTGCGCAGTTTTATTAATCGGCCGCTCGCTTCCTGATTTCTGAGGAACAGGATGGATGTGAAGTGTTTTATAACCGCACGCAGGGATATCATGAACATCAATCAAGGCATGATAACGAATCATCGAATAATATAATGGACGGTTCATTAGGCTCTCCAGAATAGGTTCTTTATTTGATCGATCAAGAACCTGTAACTGAAGATTCTGCCCGGAATCAGATATAGAGATATATCCCAGATCCACTTCTTTCGGAATGTCAATAAAGGCTTCGACAATTTCGTCTCGTTTAAAAATCAAAGGATTTAGTACGATAAGATTGAGCTGATGTTCCAAATTGATTTCACTGCAAATAAGCTGGCAAGCGTGTTCTATAATACTGCGACTGATTTCATTACACTGTTTATTGCGGTTGACCATATCCTCATGAACCTCGTCCAGACTGCAGCCGCCTATGGAGTCATGAGCCGAGTTTTGAAGCAGCAATTCCCAGGCCAGATCGAGAGATTTGTCGGTGATGTTAAGGCCAAGAATGCCGGCAAGACTATTCAATGGTTCTGCGTAATACTGCAACCATTTTTCTGATTGAAAGTTCATCTGTTTTAGATACATCCGGGCAGAAGTTGTATATCCGTAGAGATTACCGGAACGGTGATCGTACTGAGCACTGCGGCGCTCTCCTGTGACCAATGAAAGATCATCTCTTTGACACTCTTTCTGGAGTGCCTCGGCGTAGTCTTCCAGGTTACTGTGAATGACGACCCCATCTTTCATAAATTGATTGATATCCTGGATGATTTTGGTGGTTATCGGATTGGGTCCGCTGGTGTCATGACCTTCTGCCCAAAAGATGTGACGCGTTGTAAAATCGTTCAATTGATCTTTGATGATTCGTTCAACTGCCGGTTTCAGATTTTCGATGTAATAGTGATCGGGAGTTTTTGTCAGACTGTAATCTTCATCAATAAATGCAGGATTGGCGAAGTGAAAGGGTTTTCCGCCCTGCTGCCAGTGAGATTCTATATTTGCAGTTTGTTCATTGTGTACAACCGGTCGATAAATATAGAAATAAAAATTGTAGCGCGGCATCGTGGAAAAGCGGGAACATAGCGCCTGGGTACCATCGGCGCCTTCCCAGATAAATTCTGCCTTGGGACTGTCCAGGCTGTTGATTCCCCGGTAAAACATGATTACCGGTATATCGAAGCCGGCGTATATCTGAGGTAATTGAGAAACCTGGCCCCAACTGAATGGCGAGTACCCAACCTTCATTACGTGGCCGAAACGTCTGGCAATTTTGTGACCCAGCAACAAATTTCGAATTAGATTTTCACCACCCACCAGAAATTCATCTGGAAGAATATACCAGGGGCCTACAAACAAACGGTGTTCGGAAATATATTTTCTCAGCAGATCCTCATTCTGGGGGCGAATTTCCAGATAATCCTTCAGTACGATTGTCTGGCTGTCCAGATGAAAAGCTTTGTAGTTGGGATTATTTTCCAGTATATCGAGGACGGAATCAATCATGCTCACCAGATGCTGGCGGTTTTTCTGGAAAGGATACCGCCATTCACGGTCCCAATGGGTATTGGAAATTACGTGGTAAACTTTATTTTTTTTCATTGGGTACTTTAGACTTTAATAAAGATTATTTGACGAGTAACATTTTGGTTGTTTGTGACCAATTTTCGGTGGAAATACAACAGAAATAAATACCGCCGGGATGGCTTTTTCCGTCAAATGGGACGGTATATTCTCCAGCATTTAACCTGACATTGTTAAGCAGGGTTTCGGCTGTTTCCCCCAAAATGTTGTAAACAGTCAATTTAACAAGTGCATGTTTCTGGAGAGAAAATCGAATGTTCGTTGTTGGGTTGAAGGGATTTGGAAAATTGTCAAATAATTTAAAAGATGTTTGAATATCTTCAGTTTTTTTATCGTGAATTGCATTTGGAAATGGTGTATTGCTGATCAGTTTAATTCCGTCGGCAACAACATACGTTCCAGCGGTTCCGTTATCAGTAATTGTAATGGATTGGCCGCGGCTGCTATTGAATGTATATGTCCCCAGTTTATTCCAGGTTGCGTGGTTAGTTGTCTGATTGACTCTGATTGTATCACTTCCGGCAGCGTGATTAATGATATAGGGAGTGTCTGTACAGCGATTGGTTGAGGCAACCCACCAAGCATAAACGTCACAAATGTACTCTGTGTCCAGAGTAATATTATAGATGATCTGATTATCGCCAATACCGATCTGGTTTAGCAGGGCGGGAGTCGTACCCCAATACCCTTCATTGGCGGTGGGGAACCAGTCTGAACCGACGCTTACGACATTTTCATCTTCAGTATCCATTATCAATGAATAACCATCTTCACCGGATTTCATAAGGGAGTCACGATCTACAATGGCCAGAATAGAAGGAACGGCGCGGTACTCCGAAGGACTATTGACATAACCGGAACCGATTGCTATCTGGGTGGAGCCACCACCATCGAGATTCATTGCTGATACACAACCCAGCGAAAGAAAGATTTCGGCCATTTCGGTTAAACTGACACCCAAACTGGCTGTTTGACGACCATCGGCAACGATTAGTATGACATGTTTGTCTTTGGTAAAACCAACTGCGGTCCGGGGATCATTATTACTAAGACCAACGCCGGATCCCCAAAATATTTCTTCGTCATAAGTAATGGTAATAACACTATCTCTAACCAGGGTAGGACCACCGCCGATTCCTGTCAACATTTCGACCAATTGATATCCGTTTGAAGATGATGGGGAGTTCTCAGGTGTGGGATCGTTATAGGAATAGGGCAGAGGAGCGTCGAAACTGTAAATGCCGCTGCTGGTGCTACCGAAGTGGTATATCCAATCAAGAGCGGGCTCAAATGCACTGTTCAGCCAGAAAAAACTACGAATAACCGGATAGGATTTTCCTTCCCTGGTGACTGCGGAAACGTTGCGGGCTTTTACTTCGTCGGGATAGACAACCGCTGAATAGGAAATACTGCCGCCAAAAAAACCACCATTAACCGCAGCAATACATCCGAAATGATCAGATAGTGTCGGAACGGTGCCATTTGTACTGCGGATATATGACCTGACAGCGACGGATTCATCGTTCAGGTCAACATCCAGGTAATATATTTTCAGTACCGGGCTGATCCGAGATGCTTTATACAACTTTACCGAACTTGGTAATGATGAATACTGACTACTGATATCTTCCCAATTGAGATTCTGCCCTATCAACACTGTCAGAGAGAAAAATAGTATTGTTAAAATTATGAATTTCTTCATAGTTTATCCATGTTAGTTAAGGTCTTTTACAAACAACAAATAAGCATACTGCTTTTATCAGAAATTTGCAACAGATATTGGTGAACAAATAAATTATGCGTCGAGCTATTTTCATATGATAAAATTGATGAGCAATTTTTATCTGAATGAACTGGGTCTTTCCAGAGGTATGCATGTGATTGTGCACTGTAGTTATCGTACTATCAGAAAAGTAATGGATGTTCGATCCATATCTGAACTGATTACAACCATTCAACAGATTGTGACCGACAAAGGATCGGTAATCATGCCGGCTTTTAGCTATTGTTATCGACGGACGGATAATAGTCATGACGTATTTGACCAACACAACACAGCGTCGAAGGTTGGAGCAGTCAGCGAAGTTTTCAGAACATCGGCCAAGGTGAGGCGCACAGCCTCACCGACACATTCATTTTCTATCTGGGGTCGTGTAGCCATGGAAATTCCGAAAACAAATTCTCCGACCAGTCCGCTGGGAAAAGGCAGTGTATGTGACTGGCTGACAAAAACAGAAAATGCATATGTGCTTTTGCTCGGCGTTAATTTTACATCCCTTAGCTATGCCCACTATCTGGAAAACATTACACTAGTGCCCTGGCATGACTTATCACCCTGGGATTATATGTATGTGGAAAAAATCGGTGTTTCTACAGTTGGTGAACAGGTCTTGATTCAGCTGCCGGGTTGTAGTAAATCGTTTGTAAATTTTCAGAAATATCTCGAAGAAAAAAATCAAATTGTACCTTTCAGAGTGAATGGTATCGATTCATTTTTAATTCCGGTGTCGGTTTTATATAAAGAAGGGGATATTTATTTTCAAAATCATCCCGATAAACTCCTGTGTAAACCTGGCAGCTGCCGGATCTGTGATGAACGACATCGGAAAATGAAAGAATAATTGAATGCTTCGTAGAAATCTGTTCGTTATTGTATTATTTCTGATTATGATATCGTGCATCCGGCATAATTACTATTCTTTAGGTGATTTTCAGGCCGAAAGAACAAAAGGTTTGGAGCGGCAGAGATTCCGTAAGCAAACAATTAGCAACATTATCGAAAAGAATTTATTGAATAATACTGGCAATTGGGCTGATTCTGATTACCTGGGAGCCTTCTGGGCGATGGGACTGATGAATTATCGCTCTGAGGCGATTGACACTGTCATTGCCGGGTTTGCTGGAAAACTGTCATGTTATTCTGGCGATTTTCAACGGGCGTATCTGGAACTGATTTTTCAATTGTACCCTTATGTGTTCAGTAATGAGGTTGAACTATTTTCCCAAGAAACGGATAATCCCAAACTCTACGCAATGGCAATTCACTATCTAATACGCAACGAAACAGCTAAGTCCAAACAAGCATTTCAAAAAGCATTGATTGAGAAATTCTCTGATTGGGAACAATCGTCGATTTTGACAATGTTGAATTACGATTTGTCAGACCAACCGAATTCATTGCCTTCGCTATTGGATTTATTGAAACATGATTTTGGTAACCTGGTTGTCGTTTTCAGTATTCAGCACCGGAATCGGGGTTATCCCGGTAAAGTGCTGATTCGTGGTACTGATGGAAAATTTATCCGTGATGAGCAAGGCAAACTATTTTCCATGCCACAGTTAGCTAGATCTGCCTCGGCGTTGCCTGGCTATATTACTAATGGTAATTCACCACAGGGAATATATTCCATTGAAGGAATATCATTCTCAGAAAATGTGTTCATCGGGCCATCACCAAACATTGTTTTGAAGATGCCTTTTGAAACTACACCCAGCCGCTTCTTTCATAAAATCTTTTTTAAAAAAAAGTGGTACTTTGAATTATATCGGGAGTTATTGCCGAAATCATGGCAGGATTATCAGCCGATTTATGAGAGTTGGTACGCCGGAAAAGCGGGCCGGAGTGAAATTATTGCTCATGGTTCTACAATTAATCCCGAGTTTTATTCAAATCTACGATGTTATCCAATGACTCCTTCATTGGGATGTCTTACTGCTCATGAAGAATGGTCGCCTGTAACCGGACAATGCCTTGCAAGTGACCAGATTGACTTTGTAAATCAGTTAATACAAGCAGATGGGCTAGCGGGATATTTAATCCTTGTTGAAATTGAAGATTCAAATGGACTGATTGATATTGAGCCTCAGATTGATTAATTAATGTAAATCGTTTTTCTGTGTAGTAATGTTTTTTAAGATTAAATGCATATATTTATATTTCTCTTACCCGTTGTGTGAAATAAAACCATGAAAATAAAGATGTGCATTAGCCTAATAATCCTTATATTATTGTATCACAAATCAATAATAAACAAGGGGATAAACTAATGCACAATCTTAAATCTAACTTCGATTTCATCAGGTCTATTGTCAAAGAATCACTGTCCAATATTATCGATTCCAGCGGAAATATCAAAAAAGTCGGCACTAAACCTAAATTCAGCGATTTAGATATTATCACTTTGTCTCTCCTTGCCGATAGCCTATCCATCAATAGCGAGAATCTTCTGTTTAGTAAACTCAAGTCCGAATATCATGAGGATTTTCCATTGTTAATTGATCGTTCCCAATTTAATCGCCGACGTAAACATTTAAGAATAGTTATTGATCTTGTTCGCCAAGCACTCGTTAATAAACTATTACCGGCAGAAAACACATTTATCCTGGATTCACTGCCTATTGAAATATGCAAATTCGCCCGTGCAAGACGGATCAAAATCTGTCGGGAAAATACTGAAACGGCACCCGAATATGGCTATTGTGCTACTCAAAACACGCACTATTTTGGATATAAATTTCATGGTGTCTGTAGTCTTAAGGGAATTGTAACCAACTTTGACCTCTCAAAAGCAAACCATGCAGATATTCAATATCTCAGAGATATTGAACCCTATTTTGCCGATTGTCTGATCTTAGGAGACAAAGCCTATCTTGATTCGGAATATCAATTAGAATTGTTTGAAACAAAGGGTATCCAAGTAAATACTCCCATGCGTTCCAATCAGAAAAATTATTGTAAACAGCCAGTGTTGTTTCGTAAAGCACGAAAGCGTATTGAGACCATCTTTTCACAGTTAGTAGACCAATTCGTAATCCGAATAAATTATGCAAAAACATTTATTGGTTTGGCTACCCGAATATTATCTAAAGTCACGGCCTTTACTTTGCTCCAGTTTATTAACTCTATCAATAATAAACCCTTAAACCATATCAAACATGCGCTCGCTTAATTCCACACAACGGGTTTCTCTTGTTTAGTCACAGGATTTTTCTACACACTGATTCCAAGTTCTGCAACTGCTTCAACAAATTCACGCTTCTGCTGAGGCCTTAGTACTTTTTTAAGAGAGAGTTCTTTAGTCCTAAGATATGAAATCTCTATGCATTTAAAACAAACAAATTACGCCCTTTTACTTTTTCATTTTATTTCTTTATTTTACTAAAGTAAACAATTGTGAAATGGTCGCCATTCATTATGATGCATTCAAATTCGAAAAAATCCAACCCTGATCTGATAGAAAAAATCAATCAGCTACAGACATTGCAAAATCTGAGTACTGTTTTTCAGGATACCCGTGATCTAAAGAGTGTTTTTCATAAGGTTTATGACTTTTTTCCACAACATCTGGCACAGCATCATTTTCAGCGGATCAATCTAATGGTGTATGATGAAAAATTAAATGGCTTGATCAGCGATCCATATATTGGAATACATAGATTCGGCCGAAAAGCACAGCCGCAACCGATCGGTTACAGCATTTCCGGAATTTGCTATAAAGAAAATAAACCTATCTACATTTCTGATTGTAATAAAACCGATCTGATTCCTGCTAAATATATCAAAGAATTAAAACTAAAATCTGTTTTGGCGTTACCATTGCATTCACATAATCAGGTAATTGGAATTATTCGATTTGATAATATACGGCAAATAGATGCATTTAGTCAGAACGATATCGATTTTCTCAGCTTGGTAGCAAATAATCTCAGTGTTGTCTTTCAAAATGCGATTTTATTTGAAAATCAAACTCAATCCGAGCTTCTGAACCATATCCTTTATGAAATTTCCAAGGTTGTTTTGAACACTGACACGCTGGAAGAATTGTATATATTCATCCATCAATCCATACAACAGTTACTGGATTGTAAAATTTTTTATATTGCTTCAGTTAATTCGACACATAATGCCCTTGAATTTCCCTACTCAGTTGATGATAAAACTGGTAGTTCTCAATTACAATCTATCAGTCTTGATGATGATAAGTCACTGTCTGTAGAAGTCCTTAAAACAAAGAAACCACTTTTATTAAACGAATTGGAATTACAAAACCGGTATAAGAACAGACAAAACAAAGTATATGGTGCTACCCCAAAATGCTGGATGGGTGTTCCTTTGTTTCTACACAATCAAATCATTGGTATTATGGCTGTTCAAAGTTATGAAGAGCCCTTCGCCTATTCTCTTAAGGATGTTGCTCTATTTGAATCTTTAGCGACTCAGATTGCAGTAGCCATTGACCGTATTAATACTGAAAACGCACTCAAAGACAGCGAATTGAAATACCGGATGATTGTAGAACATTCAAATGATGCAATTGTTGTTAGCCAAAGTGATAAATTAATTTATTTCAATCAGGCGTTTGCTGACCTGTTGAAATATGATAAAAATGAGCTGATCGGGGCTGATTATCATAAAATCCATACCGAAGAAGCAGTCCGGGTTTTGGAAAACCGTCAAGCCAGACGTAATAGGGGCGAAGAGGTTCCTAACCGGTATGAAACCCTATTTCGGCAAAAAGACGGTACCGAAGTTCCCGTCGAAGCCAATGTCAGGATCATCGATTATAAAGGGCAAAAAGCCACCTTTGCCGTCATTCGGGACATTAGCAAACAGAAAAAAATGATGGCAGCACTACAAGAGACCGCTGAACAATCCACACACCTAAAAAATCTTATTCCTATTTGTGCCGGATGCAATAAAATCCGTGATGATGAGAAAGAAGGGAAACCCTGGGTATCGCCGCCAGAATATATTACAGAGCGCTTGCCACATGTCAATTTTTCGCACGGCATGTGTCCGGATTGTATGCAGAAATGGTACCCGGATTATATGGCAGAAAAGATTCAAATGATAAAGTAAATTAGTCTGTCAGAAACCCATGGTGGTAACAATAGTAGGGCTGGTATATTTCAATGTCAGCCCTTTACAATTTTAAGACGTAGAGCGATTGCATACTTCAGGAAATCTGGATTGAATTTGCATAGAAATCCCAATTTGTTCCCACCAAGCGATACTTTTCACGACGAGGAACTTATATAAATACCCGCCCTACAAGCAAGGGGGTCACTGGTTCAAATCCAGTAGCACCCACACCCTTTTTCTTTGGATTTACTTAATCGTAATGTAGATTCCGGTTCAAACCTGCCACCCATTCCGGCCGAAACCTGCCACCCATTCCGGTTCAAACCTGCCACCCATTCCGGCCGAAACTTTACCACTTACAAGGCATTTTCCGGAATGCGCAAAAATGTGGTTTACTCGAAAAAGATTTAGCCCCAGAAATTGTACATATTTTCCTGAAAAAGAGCCCATATTCAATCCTACAACAAACAAACTGTAGGAGGAATAAGTGGCAAACAGGAGAATCAAAATGGAAAAGTTAAAGGAGATTATCAGGCTGGGATCAGAACTAAGACTTAGTAACCGTGCGATCGCCAGAGCTCTAAAAGTTTCGAGGCCGGTGGTTGCCCAATACCTGAGTGATTTTAAGGCCACGGGATTAAACTATTCGGAAGTCAAGGATTTGGGTCATGATGATTTGCTGGAGTTGATTAACCGGAACAAGTGGGTTGACAACCAACGTTACGAAGTACTCTTAGAGGGGTTTAAAGACTATCTTAAAGAGTTAAAGCGTCCGGGTGTAACGCTGCAGGTGCTCTGGGAAGAATACAAACGGGCGTATCCCGATGGTTACAGTTATTCCCAGTTCTGTTATCATTTTCAAATCTGGCGCAATGGCTCAGCGCTGACGATGCACATCGAACACAAAGCCGGTGATAAGATGTTTGTCGATTTCACAGGAAAAAAACTAACCGTTACCAACCCCAAAACTGGGGCAAAGCGAGAAGCGGAAGTTTTCGTAGCCATCCTTGGAGCCAGTCAACTGACGTATGCGGAAGCCCGTTATACGCAGCAAAAAGCGGACTGGATCCGAGCCAATGAAAATGCCCTGTGGTATATGGGTGGTGTTCCACGGGCGATTGTCCCCGATTGCCTGAAGTCCGGAGTGACCAAGGGCGATAAATATGACCCCGATATTAATCCTGAATATGCTGACTTTGCACGGCATTATGATACCGTAATATTGCCGGCCAGACCTCATCGTCCACAGGATAAAGCCCTGGTTGAAAATGCGGTTAAGATCGTATATAGCAGAGTATTTGCCCCGTTGCGGAACCAGGTATTCTATTCCCTTGATGATCTGAATCAGGTGATTATAGAGCAGGTTGAGAAGCATAATGACCGCTTTTTCCAGAGAATAAATATTAGCCGGAACCAACTCTTTAAAGAGATCGAGCAACCGGTTCTAAAACCATTGACTCCTGAGAAGTATGAATTGCGGTCATTCCAGTCGGTCAAAGTGCAATTTAATTACCATGTTTTCCTGTCTTGTGACAACCATTATTACAGCGTACCCTATCAACATCGGGGTAAAAGAGTAAAGATTATTTATGCTGATTCATATGTGGAAATTTACCGTAACAACATCCGGATTGCTTTTCATAAAAGGGTTAGAACTCGGAACAAATACACAACTATTCCTGAGCACATGCCTCATAATCACCGCTTTTACAATGATTGGAGCCCTGAAAAAATGATAGAATGGGCAGAACAAAAAGGATCCTTTATTCGGGAATTGGTCGAGAAGCTTCTCGAAAAAAGGACACATCCCGAGCAGTCCTATAAAGTTTGCCTTGGCGTCATTAACCTGTCCAAAAAATATGGTGAAGGGCGAGTTGACCGTGCCTGTAAGAGAGCGCTTGATTTCCATTACTATTCTTATAAGGCTGTTAAAAACATATTAGAAAAAGGGCTGGATAAAATTGAGGAATTACAACTTGCCCACCAGAAACTGCCCGAACACCAAAACATTCGTGGCAGCGAATATTACCGTTAAATGAGGATCATATGAATAACACAGCAACCCTGGAAAAGATGAATCAGATGAAACTGTATGGTATGGCCAGAGCTTTTAAAACTACTTTTGAAGCCGGAATGAATCACAAGTTTACTACCGACGAATTGATGGCTCATCTGATCGACTCCGAATGGGACGAGCGGTACAACAGAAAGCTGAACCGGTTGATCCAATTGGCAAAGTTCCGTTACCAGGCCTGCCTGGAACAGGTTGATTTTATGCTGAATAGAAACCTTGATAAAAACACAATCCTGCGCTTCTCTGATGGTAATTGGATAAGTGAGAAAAGGAATATCATTATCACCGGTCCCACCGGGGTTGGTAAAAGTTTTATCGCCGCCGCGCTGGGACATCAGGCTTGCGTATTGGGATTTAAGACAGTCTACTTTAATTGCTCAAAATTATTTCCAATGCTGACGCTGTATAAAGCGGATGGAACCTATTTCAAACAAATTAACAAAATCCAAAAACAGGATGTCCTTATTTTGGATGACTTTGGTCTTCAAAAGCTCGAAATTCAAAGCAGACTTGCGCTTTTAGAAATTATAGAAGACAGACATGGAATTAGATCCACAGTGATTGTCTCACAGTTGCCCGTTTCAAGTTGGCATGAAATTATTGGAGATAAGACAATTGCAGATGCCATTTGCGATCGTATCATTCATACCGCATATCGATTGGAAATGAAAGGTGAATCGGTAAGAAAAAAGTATCAAAATAATGGTAGCAAACCTGCCACCTAGAATAGAAATAAAAAGGGAAATATGTCAGAGAAAAAAATGGTAAACTTTCAACCGGAATGGGTGGCAACTTTCACCGGAATATACAATCGTAAGGAACAAGCAAAGAGTAAGTTGTGAATATGATAGATATTTTATTTACTATTAAATTGATTTTTTTTCTTGTTTGTTTTAAAAATATCTGATATTTTGTAATAAATGTTACAGTAATCTATATAATTGTAAGGCATGTTACACCTATGGATCAAGTGAAACAAAATCGACTCTTAGAACTGTTTCTGGATTTGGTTAAAATCGATGCTCTTTCAAAGTATGAATCTCCGGTCAAGATGTATATAAACTCTTTTCTAAGTAATCTCAATTTATCCGCGATTGAAGATTCTGCTGGTGAAATTTCGGATGGAAATTCAGGCAATTTACAGGTGCCAATTGGCAATGGCGGCGACTTTGTTATCCTTGCCCATATGGACACCGCCCGTAGTACAAAAAACCTAAAACCAATCGTTACATCCGACCGGATTACATCCGATGGTACAACGATTCTCGGAGCAGATAACCGGGCTGGAATTGCTGCAATCCTATATAACCTTGAAAAGGCGATTACCCGAAAAATACCGGTGAAAGACTTTACTGTTGCGTTTACTATTCGTGAAGAACTGGATGTTTATGGGTCACGGTTTCTGACACTTCCATCCCAAATCAAATCAGGATTCGTTTTTGACTCCTCACTCAGACCAGGCCAATTCATTTATAAAACATTCGGTGCAAAGGGCTTCACCATTAAAGTCCGAGGCAAAGCATCTCATGCTGGTATTCATCCGGAAAATGGGGCCAGTGCTATTCAAATCGCATCTGCCGCAGTTTCAAATATCCAATTAGGTCGAATTGATAAAGATACTACTGCCAACATTGGAAAGTTTAATGGCGGAACAGCAATTAATGTCATTCCGGAATTAGCCGAGCTGGAAGGTGAAGTACGCTCATTACATATTTCAGGAATTGATGCCAAAATAAAAGAGATTGAATCTGCATTTATCAATGCGGTAAATGACCTAGATGCATCGATTGTATTTGAATCCCACTGGGATTTTAAGCCGTATGAAGTACCCCAAGAATCTGAGACATACCAACGTATCCAGAAAGCATTAACCCATGTCGGTTTAGCCCCGGAACCGATTGTTTCAGCCGGCGGCAGTGACGCCAATTCATTAAATGAAAAAGGCATAGCAACCGTCAATATTGGAATTGGCGCGCAAAATCCGCATGCCAACGATGAATTTATTCTAATTGAAGATCTGATAAACAGTGCAAAAATTCTCTGGAATCTGATTAAAAAGTAACTGATATGAAAATAAATCAATCCACTTTTCTCTATCTTCTAATTGCCTACTTACTTCTATTGTCCGGGTGTTCAGATGTTCCGAAAAATACCGGGTATTTATTCATTATCGGAGGTGGTAATCGACCGGATTATTTAATGGAAAAGATGATAAGTCTGACCGATAAAAAAGACCCCAAAGTCATTATTATTCCCAATGCCAGCAACAGGCCGATAACCACCGCTGAATATCAAATGAACCAGTTCAAAGAATTGGGAATTAAAGTATGCAATTTTGTATATGCAAGTGATTCTTTAGCCGATAAGGATTCAATCATTCAACACATTTCCGATGCGGACATCATCTTCTTTTCTGGTGGTGATCAGCGCCGCTTAACCCGTGACCTAAATGGCAGCCGTCTGCTGGCAGCAATTCATAAACGGTATTCAGATGGAGCGGTCATTGCCGGAACCAGCGCCGGTGCAGCAGTGATGAGCGAAATAATGATTACCGGAGATGAACTAATCAGCCAGGATTCGACACGAGCATTTTGTACGATCCAGAATGGCAATATTGCAACTACTCCCGGGTTCCGATTTATTAATAAGGCAATCATTGATCAACATTTTATCACTCGGAAACGCCAGAATCGTTTGGTATCAATAGTACTCGAACATCCGGATCTTCTCGGAATCGGTATTGATGAATCAACAGCAATTATTGTAAATCCGGACGAAACATTTGATGTCATCGGCGATAATGCAGTAATTGTATATGACGCAAGGGCTGCAAATAAGATCAGTATTAATAGTGCAAATCAATTTTCTGCCGCAGATATTAAAATGCATATCCTGACTTCAGGGCAGCGCTTTAATATCGTGAAACGGAGAGTTGAAAAGTGAAACTGGCAAAACTGAAAGCACCGAACACTTATCTATTAATTTTTTCAATAATTGTAATAACAGCAATTTTAACCTATGTGATTCCAAGTGGCATTTATAATCGTGCCGAACTGGATGGTCGTGAAATTGTTATCGCTGGTTCGTATCATAAGGTTGATTCAAATCCACAAGGTATCTGGGCGATTTTAAAAGCACCGATTCGCGGATTTACCGATAAAAGTGCCGCATTGATTGTCGGGTTCGTTCTGATCGTCGGTGGTGTTTTTGCAATATTGGAAAAGACTAAAGCCATTGATGCTGCGATTAAGGCAGTTGCCAAGGCTCACAGCCGGTCAAAAACCATTGAAATGCTCTACATTCCTATTTTTATGACAATCTTTTCCATTGGTGGTGGCAGCTTCGGAATGGGCGAAGAAGTTATTCCCTTTATTCTAATTTTTGTTCCACTTACACTAGCTCTTGGTTACGATTCAATCGTTGGAGTCGCAATTCCCTTTGTAGGAGCAGGGGCTGGTTTTGCCGGTGCATTTCTAAATCCATTTACAATTGGTATTGCCCAACAAATTGCCGACCTGCCACTGTTTTCCGGAATAGGTTACCGGTTGATATGCTGGGCAATCTGCACTGCTATTGCGATTGCATTTGTGATGCTTTATGCGTTCAAAATTAAAAAGAACCCAGAGAAAAGTATCACATTTGAAATGGATGAAGAAAAACGTTCGAATCTTCATATCGGCGACATCGAAAATTTCAGCGGGATTTCCAGGCGTCACAAGTTGGCACTCTGGACATTTGCAGCCGGCATGATCGGCATGATTTACGGTGTTTTGAAATTCCAGTGGTATATTGAAGAGATCTGTGCTGTATTTTTCTTGACCGGAATCCTGGTTGGGATTTTCGGACGGTTATCGATAAAGGATTTTACAGACGCTTTTGTATCTGGAGCAAAAGATATGGTAAGTACAGCACTGATTATTGTCCTTGCCCGGGGTATCCTGATCATCGCCGAAGATGGACGAATTATCGATACGATGCTTTTTTCTCTAGCCAATAAAGTCGATCACCTTCATCCAATTGTTTCATCACAAGCTATGTTTGTTATACACTCTATTATCAACTTTTTTGTCCCATCAGGCAGTGCTAAAGCAGCCCTGACAATGCCCATTATGATTCCACTCGCTGATCTGGTCGGCGTTACACGACAAACCGCAGTTCTGGCATTTCAATTCGGTGATGGCTTCAGCAACATGCTTGTACCGACATCAGGAATTACGATGGGTGTTCTGACATTGTCCGGAATTTCATGGGAAAGATGGGCCAAATGGTTGATACCCCTGGAAATCATTTTTCTCCTGGTTGGTTTTTTACTGTTAATACCACCATTTATTATAGGATGGTCATAATGAATATTGAAGAGATAAGAACACACATTCACGAACATTATCCTGGGCTTTCAAGAAACCAGAAAAAGGTTGCAGATTACTTTATTGAAAACTTTGACAAAATTCCATTTAACAGTGTACAGGATTTAGCTAAAGCGACGGGTGCCAGTGTTGCATCAGTTGTACGTTTTACCCAAAGTATTGGTTTTTCCGGATTCAGTGAGATTCGGGATACAGTAGCAAACAGCCTGCAATCACAATTAGAAAACAATAAAAAATTCCCGTTGATACAGAATTCTGAACTTGACAATCTTCTCATTACAGTAGCAAACCAGGATATTAAAAATATTAATGAGACCCTGCAGATTATCAATGCAGCAGATTTTAAAGAAGCGGTTACCATGATCCATAAAGCCCGAAGGGTGTATACTGCCGGCCTGGGTATTTCTTATCTCCTATCCCAAATTCTGGCTTATCAGTTAATGCAGGTTGGGATTGGGGCAACCTGTTATAATCATAATTTTACTACTTTTCTTGAACAAGCTCTGTTAATGATAAAAGACGACCTAATGATTTTATTAAGTTTCCCACCCTATTCTACAGAAACTATTGAACTGGCCAAAGCGGCTCACAATAAAGGTAGTAAAGTAATTGCGATAACGAACAAACCAGCGGCACCAGCTAGCTTTTATGCTGATAAAACTCTTGTTGTGAAAAGTAAAAACCTGTTGTACACAAATTCTATTGCGGCTGTTTCTGTATTGATTAATGCTATTTCAACGGAATGTGCGATACAGAATCGGGAAAAAGCCGAACATATGATTACTAATCTGGAAAAACTTTCGAAGGATATTACGATTCCTGATTAGATCAAAAAATAAATACTGGAGGTATGGATGGGTATTAATTGGATAAAAAAAGTATTTTTTTCAGTATTCATTTTATCGGTTGCCTCTCTTCAAGCGGCCAATTATGGAAAAGTATCCGGGACTGTTGGAGATACTGAAAAAGGTGCTCCATTAATTGGGGCAAATATTATCCTTGAAAATAGTTCCCTTGGTGCTGCCACTGATGAGAATGGCAACTTTGTCATTCTCCAGGTACTGCCCGGCGAATATAATATCCGTTGCGAAATGATCGGGTATAAGCCAATGTTGATAAAAAATGTCGAAGTTTTTGCGGACCGAATAACAAGTGTTCATTTTCAATTGGAAGCATCTGTGCTGGACATGGAAGAAGTGGTGGTTGTTGCGCAGAAAAGGATCATAGAAGCAGATATTGCAGCAACAACACGCAGTGTGAGTTCTGAAGATATCGAATCCCTACCCACATCGACACTTAGTGACGTACTGGTAACACAGGCCGGAGTTGTTAGTCAGGATGGTCTTCATTTTCGTGGTGGCCGGTCTGGAGAGGTTACCTATATGGTTGATGGAATCCCGGTAATAATACCTCAGTTTGCGGACATGTCTTCCTCAGAGATTATCAACCGTGATGCTATTTCTGAAATGCAGATAATTAGTGGCACATACAGCGCGGAGTATGGTAATGCAATGAGTGGAATTATCAACATTACTACCCGGGAGGGTAGTAGTCGGCTAAATGGGAACGTGAATATTAAAACAACATCACTCGTTGGAGAAGACAGTAAAAATTACAGTCGAAACATTATTCGGTTTGGATTAAACGGCCCTCTCTTTTCTAAAAAAACAAATTTTCTTTTTACAACATCATTTGACGACAGAGATAACTATTTGTTAGATACATTGGACAATCCATTCGGGTTTCGCACAGAGAGTAACTTTTTTGCAAAAATCAGTGATCGGCATATCAATAATATTAAGTTAAGTTTATCACTCAGTGTCACCGACGGTGTCCATAAAAATTACTATCACAGCTGGTTATATATTCCTGAAATGATGTGGTGGGAGCCACGATCAAATTCCAGGATTTTCAACCTGTCAATGACACACACACTCAAATCTAATTTATACTATAGTGTCAACGTTCATTATAATAAATATCATTATGACGCCGGGGAATATGATTACAACGATTTAAGTGCCGAGTATTCAAGAGATGAAAATAAGGAGTTTTACACCTTAAATTATGTTTCCGATTACGAGGAACATGATCAAACGACAATCGGGCTGAAAAGTGATGTTCTCTGGCAGGTAAGTTCATCAAATGAAATTAAAGGAGGAATTGACATTAAACGGCATGAGATATATCGATTCTATATCAATCCACCCTACTATGCCAATCACCAGATGGACTACTATAATCGAAATCCTTATGAAGCTGCTGCTTATATTCAGAATAAATTTAATTTTTCAAGCATCATTATCAGCACCGGATTACGGTTTGATTTGTCGGCAGCCAATACCCATTACTGGGAAAATCCCTTTGATCCGGAGATTGGGAATACTGCCAGCTACAAAAAGTCCAAAGTGCACACGCAAATGAGTCCCAGGTTAGCAGCATCATATCCGGTAAGCGATAAAACGGTTTTCCATTTCGGATATGGTCATTATTTCCAACGACCCGGATATGAAATCCTTTATAAGTCTCAGTCTGATACCGATTCACCGCTTAGTTATGATGCCAATAATAATGGCGTTATCGATTACGAAGATAATCTTTTAATTTCTCTTAAAGATGGGAACGGTCGCTATGGAAATGGTGATCTTAAACCCGAAAAAACAATAACCTACGAGTTTGGTTTAAGTCAACAACTATTGGAGGATTATCTTTTAAACGTATCCGTTTACAGCAAGAAAATCACCAATCTGTTGGGAACCCGCACTTATTTTGCTGGGGATAACCCGGACTGGTGGGAAACCTTTACACTGCATATTAATGAAGATTTTGCCTACAATAACGGTGTCGAGATTCAATTTCAAAAAATGTACGGACGAATATTTACAGGTGAAATTGCATACACCTATGCTGTTGCTGAAGGAAGTAGTTCGGGGCCATTAGAACGGGTTGGAATCGAGGAAGCAAATCGCCAGACATTGAAATTCTTTCCGCTGAATTTTGATCAGCGGCATACACTGAATGCAACCGGCACTATTCGGTTTTTCGGGTTAAAAACAACACTTCTTTATTACTACGGAAGCGGATTACCGTATACAAAAGGAATTCGCAGTGTTACAGAACCCTACGAAATCAATAACAAGCGCTTGCCCGAAAACTGGACAATGGACATGAAAATGGATTATCAGATTCATTTGATGAAGAACATCAGCATTGATCCCTACCTAGAAGTTAAAAATCTTACTAATCGGAAGAATGTAGTCAATGTTGATTCTTTTACCGGTAAACCTGATGAAAGTATTGGGTTAACGAAAGAGTATGCGTCTAATCCTTTGAATTGGGGAGCGCCGAGAATTATTTTTGTTGGAATAAATATCAAATTCTAAAACAAGGGAAATTTCATATGAATAAGAACAAAGTAATGATTTTTGCAATCCTGGTTCTGGTATCCTTTGTTTTAATTAATCCGGTCTCCGCCGGCTTAGAGGACAGGGCATTTGGAACACATAACGTTGGAAAAGTTGGTTATTTTACAACAAATATTGGCCAGTTTTATCCTTACGGCGGTCAGTTTGAAAAAACCCTGGAATATCCAATCAATTCCAGTCATATCTGCATGTATCGTCAATGTCTGATGATTGGCAATCCAGTGAATGTGATCAGTGCTGCAGACGGCCGGTATGAAGAATTCGATGCGATTGGTGGATTCGATGCGGGAAATGCTGAAATTGCAATGAGTGATAATTTGGAAACCTGGCCTGAAACCGGTTGGCCGATCAAAGATGATGATGGTAATCCAATCATTATATCACAGCAGGACAGTTATTGTGCGTACAGCGATTCTACAAATTGGCGATACGCAAACAACGGAGAATCGGATAAACTGATGAACATTCGTGTTTACCAGACTATTTATTCCTGGGGGTTGCCGACAGCTGATAAATTTGTTATTCTTAAATTCGAAATTGAGAATAGTGGATCATCGGTTCTTGACAGCATGTACTTCAATTACTACTCTGATCTGGATATTGGTGGTCAGGGTAATGAGTACAACGAGTGGGCTGATGATTGCATCAATTTTGACAAATCCAGGGAGACTGTTTATTTTTATGATTCCGATGCTTATAGTAATGAGTGGGATGAAAATGATCCTTTTGTATCGGGAGTTACCTTTTTAAAGACACCCAATGATTTGGGAATTACCGATTGGCACTGGATTGATGTTACTATTGATGAAGTCGCGGTAAACAGTGCTTACTGGGATTCGCTCAGTTGGTACCTCATGAAAAGTGATACCACTTATTTCCACAACCATTCACTATTAAATGTCGATGATTTCTTTCATCTTGGCGATAATCCAATTAACGGTAACCATTATGACGATCCTGCTACAACACAGATTAAGGATGCCTCTGGGAACATAATCGGAGGCGCGATGGTTGCTTATATCTGCAATGGCCCGTTCTCTATCCAACCTGGTGAAAGAGCTGAGATATGGGTTGGTTGTACAGTCGGCGATAATGAGGCCGATCTACTCGAGGTTACGGATAATTTAATTTCTCATTATGCTGATGGTTTCAACCGGCTGGTCCCGCCACCGTCACCTGAATTGCATGTAAATATCGAAGATAAACAGGTAGACTTATCCTGGAGTAACGAAATTGACATTACTTACCTGAATGAATCCATTGATCCACCAGCAAATGATCTTACAGGATACATATTATATCGCACAACCGACCCTACTCTGCGGAGTTGGACAGTGCTTGATACCATTCCAATGATTTATAAAAATGATCTGGCAATCGTTGTGGATAAATACAGTTTTCTGGATCAAAATGTCGATAATGGTTTTAATTATTACTACAATTTAACCACATATAAAATTGTCGACGGAGATATCATTGAGTCACTAAAGCTGGCTGATATCAACAATATTTTAAACCAACCTAGCGCCCAGCAGGCCAAACCACAGACGCTTGCTGCACAATCCAAAGCGGATATGGATAAAATCAAAGTTGTTCCAAATCCTTATATAATCTCTGCACAATGGGATGAGTCCAGGTTGGGAAATACTGTTTTTGGAGAGCCAATTCGCAATATCGCATTTACCAATCTTCCCTCACCCTGTACGATCCGGATTTTTACCATTGATGGAGATCTGATTCAAACGATTGAGCATTCTGGTGATTATGGACGTGAAGAATGGAACCTTTTAACTTCAGAACGACGACCGATTGTATCTGGGATGTATTTCTTTCATGTTGAATCGAAAATTGGTGATAAAGTTGGCCGATTTGCGGTAGTCAGGTAGAGGAGTTTACAATGAAGCGCAATATATACATTTTATTTTTTTCAATCCTGTGTTTAATTCGATTGATTCATGCCGACGGGAATTTAGGTCAATCCGGGTTGAATTTTCTGCAGATTCCTGTAGAACCCCGGGGATCTGCCGTTGGCGGTGCAGCGGTATCGGTTTCGGATGGTGCCGCAGCAATATACTGGAATCCCGCCGGAATGCTGATTGATTCAAAATTTGATTTCAATTTTTCCCAAACAAACTGGTTTTTTGATACAAAATTATCTTATATAGGCGCTGTCTATCAAATGGGTTCAAATAATGCTTTTGGTGTGTCTTTTACTTCATTTTATATGGACGATATGGAAATTACAACAGTATTTGAGCCGGATGGAACCAACCAATTTTACAGTTCTGGCGATATGGCCGGCGGACTATCCTACGCTCGGCGAATGACAGATCGATTTTCATTTGGGATCACCGCGAAGTATGCTTATGAATACATCTGGAATGAATCTACTGGACAGTTAGCTATCGATATCGGCTCGGTCTATAAAACCGATTTTCTTAATCTGCGATTGGGAATGGTTATCCGTAACATCGGTGCGAAAATTGATTCTTTAAACGGTGAGGATGTGAATGATCGGATTAATGAAGAGCTTGCCCGTAATCAGGAAGATAATCCCCGCATAGAACGTTTAACGCCCGGTATTCGCTTACCACAAGTATTTCAAATGGGTATTGCTTTTGAACCGATAGCCCATTTGACTACTCTTATCGATATCGTTGTGCCTGCGGATAATGAAGAGAGCTTGATCATTGGTGGGGAGTATAGTTTTTCAGATTTGGCCTCAATAAGAGCAGCTTATATTATTAATAATGATGTTACACGATTCTCACTTGGTGGAGGAATAAATATAAATATTTCAGGTTTTAGTAGTTCAGTATCCTATGCGTTTACAGGCAATCGGTATTTAACTAATGTTCATCAATTTGGAATAAATTTTCGATTGTAATTAAAGTGAGATGAAAAATTAACCAATTAAGGAGGGTTCTCATGAAAAAACTCACAATTCTGCTACTGGCACTGGCACTGTTTTCATTACCATTCATGTCCTGCGATGGAGATAATGATAATGATGAAGTGAAAGAACCAGTTTATACGGTATTTAATAGTGTAAATAGCGATCTGCCGTACAATGCCGTATACTGCATCGATTTCGACAATAATGGCAACATCTGGTTTGGAGGCCAGAAAGATGCGGGCACCGGTGTTGCGAATGTTTCAATGTTATCCAGTGATTTGAGTAACTGGACAATCTACACTGCTGATCAGGTTGGAATCGGAAATATGGAAGACCGTGCTTTCTACATTGCTGTTGATGACCAAAATACCAAATGGTTTTGTACACATTATGGTGTTGGTTATTTGAAAGCTGATGGAACTTCCGGGGAAGTCGACACCTGTTTTGATGACTATGCGAGGACGGTCCAGACCGATTCGGACGGCAATATCTACATCAGTGACAGAACACCTGCTGGTATTTGGGTTTCTACTGATCACGGTACCAGCTGGAATCTATGGACAGCAGCAGATATCAATCTAGCGACTGGTCGTCCTGAAATCTATGACATGAAAGAAGATTCACAGGGAAGATTGTGGATTTGTACTTGGTACGGAGTAGTGTACCGAAGCGGTACCACCTGGTCTGAAGTATCGGAACTTTCCAACGTGTACACATTTGCTCTGACGATTGATCCCGATGACAATGCCTGGGTCCCCGATGGTGATACTTATGATTTGTACCAGATTACCGGGTCAACCGTTGCCGCTACTTATGACTCGACAACTATTGAGCCATTGAAGTATGCCATGAATGACTTGGAAGCTGATGAATACGGAAATATCTGGTGTGCTATGTCAGGCGGTGGCCTGCTGAAGATATTACCGGATATGACGTTCGAGCAGTTCACTGTTGAATCCACTGCCGGTGCCCTTCCTGAAGATGTCCTCATCGAACTTGAGATTTATGATGATGTCATTTGGATTGCAACTGAGACAGAAGGCGTTGTAATGATTGAAAACATGATCCAACCGTAACTGATTTTTGGAACATTGAACAGACCTTCCGGTATCCCATGTCGGGAGGTCTGTTTATTTTTGCATTCAATAGGGAATAATAATGACGAAAAGCAAAACTCAAAAAAAACGTGAACCTAATATCACAATTGCTTTAATCCCAATTTTAACAATGGCCTTGTTGCTGATAGTCGGTTATGGTGTTTATAAAATTAAACCGCAGGTTCTGCTGGTTTGTGCCGCGATAATTACCGGATGTGTTGCTCTCTACCTGGGATTGTCGTGGAAAGAAATGCAGGATGGCATTGTTGAAAGCATCCATAAAGCTTTGCCTGCAATATTAATTATGATCTGTGTTGGGATTTTGATTGGGTCATGGATGTGTTCCGGGACAATCCCGCTGATTATTTATTATGGTTTGAAGTTGATATCTCCCAAATTCTTTCTTGTAACTGCATGTATTGTTTGCTCGGTGTCTTCTATTGCCACCGGAACTTCATGGGGAACAATCGGGACTCTTGGCGTCGCATTTATCGGGATCGCTATGGCCCAGGGTATTCCATTGGGGGCAGCAGCTGGCGCGATTGTAGCAGGAGCCTATTTCGGTGATAAAATGTCCCCATTTTCCGACGTTACCAACTTGGCACCAGTCGCTGCCGGGTCAAATCTTTTTGATCATATAAAACACATGTTCTGGTCTGCTGGTCCGGCTTGGTTGATCGGCCTTTTGTTCTACTTTATTATAGGCTTGAAATATCAGCCTGAAACTGTTGAATCAGTCAACATTTCCCTGATTATGACAACCTTGAAATCAAACTTTCAATTTAATATCCTGCTGTTATTGCCAATCATTGTCGTATTCTATTTCGCGTTTACTAAAAAACCTGTAATACCGGGTATGCTATTATCATCGATTATTGCGGTTCTACTTGGATTTTTGTTTCAGAATGAATCTTTGAATGTCATCAGTAAGGCTGTCAACAGCGGCTATCCTAGTCACACCGGGGTACCTCTTGTCGATAATCTGCTTTCCCGTGGTGGTATGATGAGCATGATGGAAACTCAACTGGTGGCATTTACGGCGTTTGCTTTCGGCGGAATCATGCAGCGTACCGGTCTGCTGAACGTTCTGTTAGACAGGGTAATGAAATTCGCTGATAAAGTGTGGAGTATTGTGGTGACAACTGTCATTACATCGCTAGTTACGGCATTGGTTACCGGCAGTTCTTATCTTTCAATGATTATTCCCGGTGAATTATTGGCACCGATCTTTAAAAAGAAAAAATTAGCAGCGAAAAATCTTTCACGAATTATCGAAGAAGCCGGCGCAATTATAGTCCCCCTTATTCCCTGGAGCATGGCCGGCGTCTATATCACCGGAACCATTGGTGTCTCGACCTTTGAATATCTACCCTATGCATTTATGAATTATATCTCAGTTGTGATCTTGGTGATTTTTGGCTTCACGAAGATTTCCATGGCCCCGAAAATCAACGAGGATGAAACGATTCCAGGAAGTTGATTTACATTTAATGGTATAGATTATGACTATGAATAAAATACACATTCAAATATTTATTTTCCTTTTTCTGACAGTGATTATTCGGCGGACATTTGGGCAAATCCCCACTGACTATCATGACATTCAACAACCAATCGATTATCAGTATCTGTCAGAATTTTTAAAAACAGTTGATCGACCGGGATTTATTGAAATAACTGAAGCCGGAAAATCAATTGAAGGTCGTTCCCTCTTTCTTGTTCATCTATCTCATAACAATCGTAAATCAAATTGGAAACTGTTTTTCTATGCTCAGCAACATGGTAATGAACCAGCCGGGAAAGACGCTCTTATTTACTTAATAAAAAAAATAGCTGACGACCCAGATTATCTGCCTAAAAATGTTGATCTGTGGATTATGCCCATGGTTAACCCGGATGGAGCAGAAAAAAAACAACGACGGAATGCCAATGATGCCGATCTGAATCGGGACCATCGATTATTAACTCAACCTGAAACTCGCATTCTCCATCAAACCACACGCCAGATTTTGCCTCATGTTGCACTAGATTGTCACGAATTTACCCGCGATAGTAAGGATTACAGTGATCGTGGCTGGGAGGAATGGCCATTGATCATGATGGATTGTGCCAATAACCCTATCTATCCGTTGAAACTTTACGAAACCGGAATGGAATGGATTGGACGTATTAAATTGGCATTGCAGAAAAAGGATATAAATTTTACCCGCTATTATGTCGGGGATCTGCCGCCAGAAAACGAACTACGCCACAGCACACTTGAAGTTGATGATGGGCGCAACGGCATTGGAGCCTATGGCGGTTTTTCATTTATTATCGAGTCAGGTGTTTACCGGAATTCCGCTAATCCAGATGCTGATCTTGCAAAACGGATTCATGCATATTTAACAATTTTCGATCAATTCATCCATTGTGATGACCGATATAAGGATGATATCGAGGTCGTTGAAAATGCCCGAAAATCAGCAAAACCTGATTTCATTCCAATAAATTACTTTTGGGGAACAACTCCTGGCACTACTCACGATGTGAAAGTGGTCGATAAAGAATCCGGTTCAATAATTTATCTTAAAACAGCTAATTTCATGAACCATCGAGTTGTAAAAAACAGTATTAGCGTACCCAAAGCATACGTGATACCTTCCAATTACTCTGAATTATTCAAACCACTTTTAGAGAGACATGCGATTGAATATTATACAATTTTAGACGATCAGTTCTTTGAAGTGGAAGAAGTAAAATTGATCAGAATCGAACCGGAATTTGATGAAGTGTATAACCGATATGCTAACCGTGTTATAACCAATATCCAACCTCTCGAACAAAAGATCATCCCAAAAGGATCACTTTTAATTCGTTTTGACCAAAAATTTCCTTGGAAAGTCGCGCTTCTTCTTGAGCCATCAATGATGTACAGCATATATACAGAAAAATCATTTAAAGAAATTATCTCTAACGATGGTATTATGCCGGTTTATCGAGTAATTAATTCCAAATAAAATGAAATTAAGATATAAACTCAGCATCATTATCTTACTATTGTCCCCAGCATTTCTGTTTTCACAAGGCTCCCTACTAATGATGGGCGGCGGTGGTGATGCATACTATCATGGATCCTGGGTTGAACCGGTTTTTCTCTGGTTTGTGCTGCGGGCGGATAGCGGAAAAATAATAAACATCGATGTCAGTGATGTTGCACAGGGCTATGCCGATGATTTCATCTCTTGCGGTGCTGATCCCTCGTCCCATCCGTTGCAAATTGCCACAGAAACGGCAGCAAACGATTCGGTTATTTATAGGGAACTGATCTCGGCGAAAGGCATATTCATCGAAGGTGGTGATCAGTGGCCATATATAAGCACCTGGAAAGGTACCTTGGTCGAAGATGCCATTCATTATGTATTTGAACACGGTGGCGTCATTGGCGGAACTAGTGCCGGGTTAGCAGTAATGGGTTCTGTTGCATTTTCTGCCCGTTTTGATTCCCTTCATCCGGAGGATGCAGCCTATGATCCTTATTCAACACAGATGCAATTTGAAGATGATTTTCTACATATTTTGCCGGGAGTTTTAACAGATTCTCATTTTCATCCTAGAGGTCGCCTGGGACGGCTAGTTCCAATGCTGGCGCGTCGCATTCAGGATTATCATGAAGATCTCATCGGAATAGGAATTGATGAAAAAACAGCCCTCTGTTTAAATCCTGACCAGACCGGCAAAATCTACGGAATCGGATCGGTTACAATTATCCATAAAACACCGGAATCAGTCATTGAGTGCATCCCTAATAAGCCAATTTTGTTTACCAACATTTGTCTGCATCAATTAATTCATGGAATGGAATATGATATTGATAATCGTCAGGTTCTGAATAATGGGAACATTCTAAGTGGAGTCCAGCCCGTTCAGGCTGAAACACGATATAATGCTCTAACAATCGACGGATCAGAAGAAGCCGCTGCCTATGAAGGAGCTGTGGTTATTACAAAATTAACAACAAGCACCACCAATGCCTGGTATGGTCGCTTGAATCTGATCTATGGCAATGAAGTACTTCCTCAATCTATCATTATTCCTCGTCTCTATTCTAACTATGATTATTATGAAAATCGCTGGATTGGCGGCATGTATGGAGCAGCCAGTTATCCCGGATATTTCACCATTTATCTCGATGATGAATGCAACGTAGCAATTTCTTCCGACGGGACTTTATCGACTGACAAACTTGCATATATTCTCGATACACAGACCATGACAAATGCTGGTTTCAGTTATATGATTGATTCCAATCATCCGGGTATGATCAATGCTCGATTACATTTTTTAAATGACACAAAATCCTTTCAACTATCGACGCGCCGGATTACAACTGTAATTGAACCCGATAACTATGTTATTCCGGAAGAATTTTACCTGTTCACATGTTATCCAAACCCCTTTAATTCAAACCTGTCGATTCAGTTTAAAATTCCATCTGAAGGAAATATACAGTTATCAGCCTATTCCATTGAGGGCAAGTGTATCGAAACGCTGATAAATGGGGCGCAAAAACCCGGTGAATATTCATACACCTGGAATATGAAGAATTTCAGCAGCGGATTGTATTTCATTCAACTGGCACATTCATTTTATAAAAAAACGATAAAAGTGCTATATTTAAAATAGCAATTAGATGAGTTATCTTAATCCGACTTTCACAAGTCCTATCCAAATATATTAGGTATATAAGGCAATAAAAAAATTACCAGTTACTATCATTCTATTCAAGTATTATTTACTTTGAATTAAAAAGCCATTATAAATTCTGACTTTCTGAGTTTCTTAATGTGGTTGAAAGTAGCGGAAGAAAGTAAAACGGGGCTTAATAGTAAAAATCTGAGTGTGTTATTATGAGATATCTTAACACCAGTTGTATATTAAAAAACTCTCTCTTAAATTTAAACATAAATAGTTCCAAATGTTCTGACGACAGACAAGAAAGTAATCAGTGAAATCACTATCAAAAAAAATAGATTTGCCGGGTCTTGGACAAATTAATCCGGATTCCGGGTTGATCAGTATTGAACAGTCCTCCGATAACCATCATTATGTTGGGAAAATGGGCGTGAAACAGATTTTGGCAACCGGTGACCGAAAAGTTGAGTTTATTGTTTTTGAAGAACACACTTTAGCCTTTGTATTATCCGCAATGGGATACCCTGCTTATTACCCGGTTCACCAGGTATCCATGGAAAAACCTGTTAAGGCTGTCCTGATGGACCTTGATGGAACCAGTGTCCATAGTGAAGAATTCTGGGTCTGGATTATTCAGCTTAGTATTGCCAGCCTCATCGGAAATCCGAAATTCGAACTTGAAAATGCTGATATTCCCTACGTATCCGGACACAGTGTTTCCGAGCATTTACAATACTGTATCCGTAAATATTGTCCAGATAAAACCGTTGAGGAGGCCAGAGCATATTACATTGAGCATACACGTCGGGAAATGAATGCGATACTTGAGGGCAATGGTCGAAAAGATGCGTTTGTGCCGACACCGGGATTAAAGGATTTTTTATTAACATTGAAAGCGCATCGAATAAAGATTGGTCTGGTCACATCTGGACTCTACGAAAAAGCCTATCCTGAAATATTGTCAGCTTTTCAGAACTTGGGCATGGGTGATCCGGCGGAATTTTATGACGCGATTATAACAGCCGGATTTCTGGTTGGAAAAGGAACCCCCGGAACTTTAGGTGAGTTATCGCCCAAACCTCACCCCTGGCTTTATGCCGAAGTGGCGCGGGTTGGTTTGGGGATTACCTTTGATCAACGTCAGCATGTGGTGGGAATTGAAGATAGTGGCGCCGGTGTTTCGTCTATTCGGTTAGCGGGCTTTAGCCCGATCGGATTTACAGGTGGTAACATTGAAGAGAGTGGAATAAAAGGACTTTGCAGTCACTACTGTCATGATTTTAGTGAAATATTATCGGTGATATTATAAGTGAAAGCCAAGTGCCGGAAATTGGAGTTTTGAATGTTTCTCTGGAACAGCCGAGACCTGAATGGTAACTCGGTGGCTTCCGGTGTATATTTTTACGAGCTTAATGTTGGCAATGAATTCCGTGATATCAAGAAGATGGTCTTGATGAAATAGTATTTCGGCTTTTTAGGATAGCGGAGTGTAAACTCCGCTATCTTTTTTCTTGACCAAAGTAAATTCCAATAAATGTAAAGGACTGATTGATGCATGCGATAGATTTTTTGATTGTAATACTCTACATGATTGGTTTAGTGATTGTAGGGATATGGTTTCAACGAAAAGCTTCCCAGGGAATTGATTCCTATTTTTTAGGAAATCGTGATATACCATGGTGGGCGTTGGGTGCATCGGGAATGTCATCAAATCTTGATATTAGCGGCACGATGATTATTGTAGCGCTGGTTTATGCAATTGGTGCTCGTGGATTTTATATTGAAATCCGGGGTGGTGTAACCTTGATAATAGCCTTTTTAATGATATTTATGGGTAAATGGAACCGTCGCGCAGGAGTCATGACAACGGCCGAGTGGATGAAATTTCGATTCGGTGATGATAAAGAAGGTAAATTGGCACGGTTTATCACCGCACTGACCTCGTTAATTATGACGGTTGCTATGATTACCTATTTTGCCATCGGTGGTGGGAAATTTTTAGACAAATTTCTAGGCATTCCGGCTTTTCTTGGTTTGCCGTCGGAGTTTTGGGCGGCAACAGTACTGATTGCCATTGCAATGATCTATACGGTGGCATCGGGACTCTACGGCGTTATCTGGACCGATGTTTTTCAAGGGGCATTAATATTTTTAGCGATTGCTTACATTGTCATTAAAGCATTAGCAATCGATCTGCCCGATGAATTTTTTGTCTCAATGCCGTTAAGAGAGACTGCTGGAGGAGGATATAAAGCGTATCTGACTTCCTTTAAAGAATGGACAACAATAGTTCCACGATGGAACCTTAACATTGATTCAAACTCTGTTTATTCCATGTACAATCTTTTCGGTATTGCCATCATGTTTTATATGTTTAAAACGGTAATAGAGGGCAGTGGCGGTACCGGTAACTATATGATTCAGCGGTATTTTGCTGCAAAAAACGACCGTGAAGCTGGTTTTTTATCGCTGTTCTGGACATTTTTGCTCTCCTTCCGCTGGCCGTTCATCGGTGCTATGGCGGTTTGGGGTATATCACTAGCCGGGAGTATTACTGATCCTGAAATGGTTTTACCGGCGGTTGTGGCGACATTGCCAATTGGAATTAAAGGGTTTTTAATAGCCGGGTTAATGGCTGCAGCAATGTCGACGTTTGATTCCACGGTCAATGCCGGTGCTGCATACTGGGTCAAGGATATTTATCTTGAACATATCAATCCACAAGCTAGCCCAAAGAAGCAGATGAAACAGAGTTATCTGGCGTCGGTACTGATTGTCCTGATCGGTCTTGGGCTAACTCTTTTTATAAAAAATATTAATGATATCTGGGGTTGGATTACGATGAGTATTGGTGCTGGTATGATCATTCCGCAGCTGATTCGCTGGTATTGGTGGCGCCTGAATGGATATGGATATGCAATTGGTATGGCGACTGGTACGGCAACTGCCATCATTTGGAAAATTCTTGCACCTGAAGGTACACCCGAATATATCTCTTTTATGTTTTCTGCGGGTTTGGCTCTCGCAGGTACGATTATCGGGACTCTGGCGACAGAACCAACCGACGAAAAGGTATTGTTGAATTTTTATAAAAAGACCCGGCCGTTTGGGTTCTGGTCCAAAATTAGAGATAGGTTTTCAACTGAATTTATCTCAAAAATCAACTCAGAGAACCGCCGGGATATTTTTTCAATTTTCTTTGCGGTTCCGTGGCAGTGCTGTTTGTTTTTAATGTGGCTGATGCTGGCAATGAAGCGCTTCGATAACTTCTTTATATTGCTGGTTATAACCATAGCCCTGTCTGTAATTTTATATTTTTCCTGGTTCCGGCATCTGTCGACGGAAGTCAGGGAAGAAAAAGAGCAATAAATGAAATCGATACTTCAGTCATGGATAGTATCAGATGACTGGTGGTGGGAGTAACTATGAATGAGATACCGGAAGACCTGCTGGCAAAACTGGCCAATCTTGGTTTCACGAATTACGAAGCCAGGGCCTACCTTGGGTTGCTTAGAAATAATCCGGCTACCGGTTATTAGAAGAACTTAAGCGAAAGTTGGATTATTTCAGAAATTACTATCACCGTTCAATTCATAAGAATCAGTAACTAAGATATTTCGATGATCCACCCTATTTGTTAGCCGATATAGAATCATAACTGGATTTTATTATCAGGATTTAAATTTTCAAAATTGGAGCAAGGTTTAAGGGTCAGTACAGTTAATGTACCGACCTTTTTTTAAACTTATTTTTAATTTTCCTGCCACGGTGGCAGTCGTTTATTATAAGTCTCCTACTGCAAAAAACACTGAAAAAACCCAATTTTTTCAAATTTGGAAGAAATTATAAGTATAATATATTTCAAATTTTCCGTTTCTCCCCTCGACAACGAAATTAGATATAAAAAAAACAAGGGGGGTGAGAAGTTCCACACAACATTTTTGGCAATAAAACAGATGAAAATAAGTTTTAAAATATAGTATATGTAAAGTGAGTAATATTAATAAATAACAAAAGGAGTCCAAAGTGAACGAAAAACCGAAAACGTCGTCAAAAATGCAAAATGCAGTCGTGGTTGGTGAAGTCGTCTTGGCCAGCGTGACACTGGTGCTAAAGGTGGCTGGTTTATTTCGTGATCGCGTCAAGGCATGAGCGAAAAGCAGCCACTGCCACCTGAGGAAAAAGAGACGGTTGTTGATGTCTCTTTAAGACATATCGTCATAGCATTCGGTAGTTTGGTCGGTGCCGCTTTTACTGTTGGAGTTAGTATTGTACTCATCCGGGACAATACCAAACTTAAGCGTCAAAAGGCCATCATTGACGCGGCTACCGAACTGCTCTTAACCTTGCAAAACAAAGAGAGGAGTGAACATTGGAGCACAAAAAAGAAGGAAACGGCTATTCCATCCACATCTCCAACGGAGAAATGAAAACTGCTGCAAAGACTCTTGGATATGTCGGGGCTGGTCTAGTGGTAATCCGGGTAATTCGTTTTTTGGTGTGGAAGTGATGGCCGGAGATACCAAACTTAGGATCAAAGTGAACACTAGTAGCTTGGTTAAGATCGCTGGGATCGTTAGCAACAGTGTGATGTTAGCAGCTAATGCCTATTTGATTGGTTCCGGGATCCACAACAGTTTCAGGGTCCGGAAACAAGAACGCATCTCTGATAATCTGCAAACCACAGCGGAACTGGCCAGCGCTATTGCGGGCTTGACTAAAGTGATCAGCGACACTATAGGAGTTCATCATGCCTCGGGCGATTAAGTACTATGAACCCGGGGAACGGCGTTATGGTGTCGAGAATAACCTGCAGTGTCTTTATTGTGGTAACACCACTGCTTTCTATATGGATCTTAGATTAAGGCATCAGATGGATGTACAGGAAGATGGATTAATCGCCGTTGAACTGAACCAACAAATGACCCAGCGTGTTTTTGCTTCAATCTCAAAGAACATCTGGAATATCCTCGATAAATCCAAGATGGAAGACAGAGAGATTATCCATTGTGCAAACTGTCATGATTCAGAGTCAGTGGACTTCCAAGTTCGAATGCTGGACTGGTGTTGGCAGATGGGATGTCCCGGATGTGAAGTCTGTGGTGAATATATACCCGAAGAAGAGGTTACGGAAATGTGTTCTGAATGTATCAATGAGCACGAAGGTAATGTTACCGAAGACGACTGCCAATGCCGCTGCCCGCATTACGACGATGGTTTATTGCAGGTGTTAGAACACTATGGTATGACACTAGAAAAACTGAAGGCCGATCTGGGCTACTAAAGCAACTGTAAACTGAAGCAAGAGGGGCTGGATATCTGAATATTCCGGCCCTTTTTGCTATTCTGAGGAAACTATGGAAATAAAACGAACTGATAATAAAAAAGGCTGGCTAATCCCCTATCTATTGGGACTAGATAATATGTTTTTCAAACGCTGGGAATACTGGACCAGGATATGTCTTTCTGACAGGGTTCCGCCGGAACCTATTCCTAGTATCCATTTCCAGCCATCTCATGCCTATCAGCAAAAGCAAGTATACAAGAACATT
>Ga0268279_1000098_pt1 | contig 65259 bp, 55 predicted proteins | sample saktaG_6_FD_190142 | JGI IMG/M metagenome (GOLD analysis project Ga0268279, IMG submission 190142) | Saline water microbial communities from Sakinaw Lake, British Columbia, Canada - sak_2010_1_5_80m | ecosystem: Environmental > Aquatic > Non-marine Saline and Alkaline > Saline ...
AGCTACAACCCCAACTTCTATTTCCTCTCTACGGTAGCCAATCATTACCCTATATAATGAGATCGGGCTTATTGAACAATGGATTGAGTTCGACCGCTTCGCGGATCGACTCAATCCTTATAGGTTGCATATGCTTCCGACATCAACACTGTATCTCGCCGGGGGGAAATCGGGGGGCACCATGCTCATTTCTTCGCCGGGGATTTAAAGCTTTATCGCAATTTCTAAAACAGTCCCCACATACACAGAACTGTTATTATATCTTCTAAGCACCCTTTCATTCTTTTTATTTTGCGGACACTTTTATCATTTTACTTTTGGGTAAAAGCAAGATACCGCCGGCGTAATCCGGTATTGGCTACGAACATCCACGCGTTATATCCGGATTTTGCCTCCCTTTTCAGGTCAGCTCCGTTTCTGATGAGAATCTCCATTGTATGCGGAGCCTTGCCGAAAATCGCGTACATGAGCGCTGTGCATCCGTTTTCGTCCGCAGTGTTTATATCCGTGTTTTTCAGAAGTTCAGTCAGCCTTGTAACATTATCGGTATAAGCGGCTTCAAGCAGATCCGCGCTGTTCGCGGAAGCATCCCTGTCCTGAGCGTCCTTATTATTCAGGCGCGCGGTCATGGATAATCTCACTGACCATTTCTCCATATAGGGAATGGACATCATCTGCTTGTAATTAGGGAGTTTCTCGCTCCATTTCCGCATGGAAAGGATTATCCTGTTCACATCTTTTTTTGATATTGATCCGCTGATGGAACGGAAAACAGCATCCTTGAATGCTATATCACCGACCTGTTCAATTATGACCTTTTCCAGCTCCCTTCTGTTCATTTTGCTGTAATCCAGGGGCGACGGCAATTGCCATTCCTCATCCGGAACACATCCCGCATGATACATAACCTGCGTCATTGGGATAACGCCCTTTGTTTTTCCGGAAGAGAAACGCGTATTTAATACTTTTTCCTTATCATCATCTTTTAATTCATTTACTGTATGCGTTTTTATATCCAGGCTGAAAATATCTTTAATGTATTCCTTTGTAACTTTATTCCATCCGGTAGAGTATGTAACATATATTTTTGAATCCGCGTATGCCCATTTAGCGTTCCTTACAGATCCCCTGCCAGCGTAAGAGGAAGTTGGCTTAAGGCCTGCGATTCGCGTAAGCCTTTCCATTGAGATATCAAAAGCATAAAGAAATACCTGGTCGTAATATATGGTTCCCGGTACATACATATACATGGGGATAATCGTTGTACCGGGTTTGGAAAGCACATAATCGCATAAGAAATAAATGGTGTTGCCTTTTTGCAGCCCACCGGATATTTCCTTTCTTGTGTTTACAACTTTTTCCCCAAGGGCATCCTGTGAAAAACAGGAATTGAAAACAAGACTGATTATGATAATACCAAAAGAATAAACAGTTATCTTTTTTATGAATGATAAAAACCGTGCTTTGTTTTTCAAAAAATAATATTCAGGCATGTTTATGTTCCTTTATGTATGCCGGTATCCTGCAATCATTAAATATAATTCCAGGGGGCAGGCCCGGGTTTAGCCGGATTATCGTTATATATTTAAAAGAAGCGGCAAGGACAAGTAAAAAATAAATTCATTCAAGTTCAATATTAACACAGCAATCCTTAAAACAAACCTGAACGGTTTTACTATTTATAATTTTTATAGTTAATTTTATAATTGAACAAACAAGAACCGCATGCATTTTTTGGGGGAAATCGGAGGATACCATACTCATTTCTTAGACAAACCCTTAGAAGCCTAAAGCTTTATCGCAATTTCTAAAACAGTCTTCACATACACAGCACTGTTATTATACCTTCTAAGCACTCTTTCATTCTTTTTATTGTCAAGACCTTTTTTCCAGCCATGCCCTTTCAGATAGTGTACAACGGACACAATTGCATCAGGAATGTAAAAGAGATCGACGGTTTTGCTGCCGTCCCCGTCATGGCCCCATCTCAAATAGCTTGAAGGAAGAAACTGCGGTACTCCAAATGCACCGGCATAGCTTCCCCGGAGCTCATATACATTGATCTTCATGTCCCGTTTCATTTTAAGAAGAGCCGATACTTCACCCCTGGCCCACTTTGTTTTTTTTTCAAGGCGCTTCAGGTTCTCCTTCCTTAAAGAGTCCCTTCCCATCATTTTTTCCATCTCTTTTCGATGTATTCTACGATTATCAAGTATAATCGATGCAAATACCGACATTATATTATTATTTCCAAGACATTTACCAAGGCTCGTTTCAACCAGCAGGATGGCCACTATTACCTCTTTGTCCACCCCGAAATCTCTACTCGCCCTGTTCAGCTTGGTTCTCCATTTTCTGGCAAATTTCCTAGCCTTTCTGATAGAAACGGGGCGCAGAAATCGCTCATAATTGACGGCAACTTCTTTGTTAATTACATTCCGCCTCGTTATCCCCGGTATGTATTTCAGCCTGGGGTCACAAAAGACCTCGTTCAAATAGTCCTTATCAAAACCCGATTCTTGAAACAGTCCTATAAGATGGTCTTTATCTTCTCTGCTAAGAGACCTTCCATTAGAAACGGCATGGCTCTCCTCAATAATCAAAAGTATTCCCAGCAAACAAACTAAAACGCAAATCAGCTTTTTCATGGTTTTACCCGAAAACGAAATTCCTGTTAGACACATTATTATAATCGGACAAAACACACATATAATTAAATTAAAAAAGGGGGATTATTCAGCGGTCTGCCGCAACTTGTTGAAGTTAAAAAGAATGGTAATTCAAAAAGATGGGAAAGGGGGGAAAGCTGTGTAACGCCTGCTTTAACTTCTCAGACCTTGATTTTTTTAACCTTTTAAGCGACTATTATTGAAGCCCCCGCAGCAAGCTGCCGGGAACGAAGTAATTCGAAGGATAATCTCCGACTGTTTTTAATTGTCGCTGATCAATAAAGACCGTTAATCATGAAATCACTGAAACTGATAAAGCCTTACTTCATAGAAAACCGATTCATCATTCTCCTCGGTATAGTATGCCTGATTATCGTTGATTTCCTCCAGCTCCTTATCCCCCGGGTTATCAAATGGGTTGTCGATGATCTAACAGCCCTCCGTATCGAAGCGATGAACCTTCTTGTCTACGCGTTATATATCGCAGGCATCGCCATTATGATAGCCCTCTTCAGATATGTATGGCGTCGTTGTCTCATCGGAACATCAAGACGAGTAGAAGAAGGCCTTCGAAACAACCTCTTTGCCCATATTCAAACACTGTCTGCTCCTTATTTTGACAGAGTCACAACCGGAGAATTGATGGCCCACGCAACCAACGATGTCCAGCATATACGAATGGCGGCGGGAATGGGGACAGTGGCCCTTACAGATGCCATAGTACTCGGCACGGCCGCAATAGGGTTTATGGCATATATCAATGTAAAGCTTACGATATTCGTACTTATCCCGATGCCGCTTATCGTCCTTTGCACCCGCTTTTTCACCCGAAGAATGCACCGCATGTATCAGGAAGTGCAGGCATCCTTTGCCGATCTGACCGAGATCGTAAGGGAACGGTTCGCCGGCATTCGCATTATCAAGGCATATAACATGGAAAAAAACGAGACGGCCAAAGTAAAAGAGATATCCAGAGACTATGTAACCAGAAATCTGGGACTGGTTAAGATAACCGGATCTTTTTTCCCCATGATGATGCTTTTCTCAAACGTGAGCCTCGCGATTGTCCTTTATCTTGGAGGACGTCAAACAATCACGGCAACTATCACGACAGGTGATTTTGTAGCATTTATAAGTTATCTCGGTCTTCTGACATGGCCAATGATGGCTATGGGATGGGTCGTCAACCTGATCCAGAGGGGAACAGCATCACTTGACAGGATAAATAAAATCCTTGAGACCACGCCGGAGGTCAGCGATAGTCCTGATACCGCGCCCATTGAAAAGATAAGCGGTGACCTGATTTTTAAAAATGTTACCTTTTCCTACGGAACCGGTAGATCTTCGGCACTCGATGGAATCAACATCAGCCTGAAACATGGTCAAACACTGGGTATTATCGGTCCGCCGGGAAGCGGGAAAACGACTTTTCTGAACCTCATTCCCCGACTTTTTGATGTTTCCGGAGGACAAATCCTCCTGGATGGTTTGGACATCCGCAGCATGAACATCAGGGATCTCAGGAAACAAATTTCCTTTCTGCCCCAGGAACCGTTTCTGTTTGCCGGAACTGTCAGGGATAACATACTATTCGCAAACAGACGGGCAAACGAACCTATTCTCACAAAAACCGCCGAGGATGCACACCTCACGGATACCATCGATTCCATGCCGGATGGTTTTGAAACCGTCATCGGAGAGAAGGGAATTATCCTTTCAGGCGGGCAAAAGCAGCGAATTGCCCTTGCCCGTGCCCTTTTACGCGATACCCCCATAGTTATCTTTGATGATCCGGTAAGCCAGGTTGACGCGGAAACCGGAAATGGCATCATAAACAACATCAGATCCATGACGGGTACACGAACGATTATTATCGTCTCGCACCGCCTGTCTGCCGTTCAGTTCGCCGATAGAATCATTGTACTTTCCGACGGACAAATAATGGAATCGGGTACGCATGAGGAATTGATGGAAAACGACCTGTACTACGCAAAAACGTTCCGTCTGCAGGAAATTGAAGAGGGTTACAATGGCACATAATTCCTCTTATTTTGAAGAAGAAAAGCTGTCCAATACATACGACGCTAAGATGTTCACGTGGCTATATCCATTCACGAAGCCCTACAGGCTCCTGCTGTCGGGTGCGATATTCCTTATCGTTTTTATAACCCTTCTCGATCTTGCACTTCCCTATGTCACCAAGCTTGCCATAGACCGTTACATCGTTCCTCGAATGAATTCTTCAATAAGTGTAACCCCTGATTCCTATAAGGATAAAGTCAGATACTTACATGTAAATATTGCGGATCCCGCAACCGGGGAAATTGTGCGAAAGTATTCAAAATTCTTTACGATAGACGAAACAACCGCGTCTATTTCCTTCAATGACCTCAAAAAACTCGACAAAAATGATATTGTCATTCTGCGCAAGGGGGATCTTGCCGGCATCAGTATTATCGCCCTTATTTTTCTGGGACTCATTGGCGCAAACTTTGTTTTCAACTTTATACAGGTTATGATTATGGAATACACCGGTCAGATGATCATGCATGACCTGCGGGTGAAGCTCTTCGAGCATATTCAGAGCCGATCGGTGGCATTTTTTACCCGGCATCCCGTCGGGCGCCTTGTCACTCGCGTTACCAATGACACCCAAAACATGAATGAACTCGTCACATCCATTGTGGCTTTTGTTTTCAAAGACATCTTCTTACTGACAGGAATTACCATAGTTCTCTTTACGATTAACTGGCGGCTCACCCTCGTTACCTTTACGGTTCTACCCTTCGTTATCTATATATCCATTCATTTCTCGGTAAAAGCACGGGACGTATACAGAACTCTGAGAACAAAGATTGCGGAAATTAATACTCGTTTTTCTGAAATGATAGGCGGGATCAAGGTAATCAAACTCTTCAGGCAGGAAGAGGATAATTACCGTGATTTCGAACAATTAAATCATGAAAATTACCTGGCAGGCATGAAGCAGATTCATATTCACGCACTCTTTATGCCCATCATCGAGCTTTTGGGAGCATCTACCGTAGCACTGATAATCTTTTACGGAGGCGGAAGGGTCCTGGCGGGAAGTATCAGTCTCGGCGCTCTTGTTGCCTTTATTTCATATATGAGAATGTTTTTCAGACCGATCAGGGACATCGCAGAAAAATACAATGTCATGCAAAATGCCCTGGCATCTGCCGAAAGGATACATCTGATAATTAACAACGAGGAATCGGAACCGCAGCCTCTCTATGATCTGCACCGAACTGGTCTAACAGCAATAAGAGATATCGCCATGGAGGATGTCTCATTCAGATATGTTTCGGATGAAGCAGTCCTGAAAAACATATCGTTTAATGTGCACGCGGGTGAGACGATAGCATTCGTGGGACCAACCGGCTCAGGGAAGACGACCCTGATAAACCTTTTAACCGGCTTTTATGTGCCGCAGTCAGGACGGATTTTAATGAACGGGCAGGATATAAGGACGGTGGATGTTTCCGTACTCAGATCGAAAATGGCCCTCGTCACTCAAGACCCCTTTCTTTTTTCAGGAACCATTCGAGAAAACATCGTTAACGGAAATGATCATATATCCGATGAAGAATTGAATCGAGTAATAGAGACTTCAAACTGCAAATCTCTCATTGACAGACTGCCACAGGGCATTGATACCGAACTCTCGGAAGGGGGGACAACGATTTCAAGCGGTGAACGTCAATTGATTTCTATTGCCCGGGCCTTTGCCCGTGACCCAGACATTATTCTGCTTGATGAAGCGACGTCGTACATTGATTCTGAAACGGAGCAAAAGGTTCAGGCGGCTCTTTCCAGCCTGATGAAAAACAGGACTTCCATTATTGTAGCCCATCGTCTCTCAACTGCCCGCAATGCGGACAGGATTCTCGTACTCAATAAACACAGGATCATTGAATCGGGTACGCACGATGACTTGATGGAACGAAAGGGATTTTATTTTAAACTAAATCAGTTACAGAGTTAATTTGCGAAGATGGGATAAGAATAAATCAACAAAATAGTTATGTTCGGTATTAAATGATGCAGCAAAGCCAAGGGCTTAACACTGGCATGATTTCCCTATCCAGAAATTGAGCTTCAGAGTTACTCACTAAATTGGTGTTTGGTACCAAGTAATACGATAAATCAAGATCCAGAGGACCTGAATTAGAATGACTGACCAGAAATAAAATGGCATGAATTGTTTTTCGAAACCGGGAAAAATATCTGGCAATTGTCAAAATATTATCAGGATAATGTGGCTCCGGTTTTAAGAACAACCCTAAGATTTTTCGTTGTTCATGCTCCTCCTTATAAGGGGCACCATACGCCGTGAGCATACAGTCGCTTTTATCCACCATTCCGAAGGTAATTTCGGAGATCTGGGCAACGACAACATTGTAAACTCCGGGTTCGGTGATGAGAAACTTTATCGGTTCTCCATTTTTGTCTTGAGTTTTGGAAAGTATGTTGCTTTGAAGTCGAACTATTTCTTCGTGCTTGCCTGTAACATCTAATAAGAAAGAGTACATATTTTTAAGTTTTAGTTGATTTTTTATATCTTCCTTTATCTGGCTACAGTGTTGATTAGCACGAAGTTTAAAGTATATCTTTCTTCCGTTTTCAGTTTTCCTCAGAAAGTCAACCGATGAATAGTGATCATTGGACTGAGTTACTTTATAAATAAGCGGTCGATTGACGGTTTCAAAGGCATAAGCAAAAGTAACTTCAACAATTAGACTTTTAAAATTGTCGATATCATTACATTTGAAAACTTCTGAAAGTAAGAGCGAATACCGTTTCGTTTTTTCGAGCTTTTCCAGTTTAGTTGACAGGTTGGTAATATCCTCTCGATCGAGATTGAAGCCCAGGTTTGAAAGAGTGTCATGTAAACGCATCAAAATACTTTGCAAATCAAAACTCTCTATCTTGACGTTTCTTAGGAGACTGTCCGAGAATAGGTCTTTATGTCATTTCGACCAAAGGGAGAAATCTAAAACCAACGTATTTTCGACACAATAAGATTTCTCGCTCCGCTCGAAATGACAACTTTGGTGCGTTTTCGGACAGCCTCTTGGGGGATGGGATATAAGGTCAACAGATTTAACTACTATTTTAATTAGTTAGTTAGGTCCAACCTTTGAGACTCCTGAAAGACTGACTTTACATAATCATTGCCCAGACGATCGCGTAAAAAATCGCCGGAATAAAATTTCCGACAGGTATCTTTTTGATCTTCATAATGTTAACGCCAATTCCGAAGATAAGAATGCCGCCGGTGGCAGTTAACGCATTTAATACATGTGGCTCGTTGAGAAAAAGAAGTGACGAAGCGAGAAGAGTGATTGCCCCCTGAATGATGAAGACCGGGAGAGCTGAAAAAGCGACACCAATACCGAGAGTTGACGCAAAGGCCATAGACGCAAAGCCGTCGAGAAGCGCTTTGATATAGAGAGTACTTGCATCTCCCACTGTTCCATCTTGAATAGGGCCGATTATGACCAGCACACCGGTCAGATACAGGACTGACGCTGTCACGAACCCCTCAACAAACGTAGACGATTCTGATCGAAATTTCCGTTTAAGCAATTCACCGAGTTTTTCAATCCACGTTTCTATTTTTAATAATTCGCCGGTAATTGCACCGAGTACCACACATCCGATAGCCGCGATAAGGTTCTCCCCGGTAAAAGCCATCTGGAGCCCTACGACGATAACGGAAAGCCCGAGGGCATTCATGATTATCGACCTGATCCGTCCTGAAAGATATTTCCCTCCGGCAACACCAATCATGCTACCGGCGATAATGGCTCCACTATTGACAATTGTTCCGGTCACAGTGATTTCCTTATGTTTTTCAAAAGCTTAAGACAGCCAAAATATATTGTGATCAAAATTTTTAAATCAAAACTTACGTACAGCTCCAACATATAAGAAAAATGCATTGGTCTATTTACGATAAGCTGGTCACAATCTTTCAGAATAGTTTTTGCTTTTCCAGAAAACAAAGTACACCTGGAACTCTGAGATCCAATTCTGTACCTTCAGGAAGATTGAATAAAAAATGGTCCAATTCTTCAAGTGGAACTTTTATAACCTCGATTTCCTCGGCAGCATCCCTCTTTTTATTTCCCGTGAATTCTACATCAGGCGCGAAAAAGTGAGTTGCCCTGGTAGAAGCCAACGCCGGACACAGGGGTACCGTGATAATAGGAATGAGTTTTTCTGCTCGATAGCCAGTTTCTTCTAAAAGTTCTCTCCTGGCAGCCTCTTCTTCACTCTCACCCTTTTTATCAGTGAGGCCCGCGGGGAACTGGATAACAAAAGATTCTATGGGAACTCTCCAGTTTCTCTCCAGGATAAGCTCTCTTTTTTTAGTTAAGGCAACAATTACTACTGCCCCTCCATTATATATGTTTTTCCTTTCTACAGTTTCCCAAAAACATTCCTGTCCTGTGTCTATTGTGAAGTATTTCCTTACAACTCCCAAATAGTTTCCGTCAAAAACCATCTCTTTTTTTGTAATTTTCATTCTCCACCTTGCTTGGGCTTATTTATGGTTTGCAAACCTTGCGGGGCGTAAAAGGGGGTTCGAGTCTGGTCTTGACTCATCTTTATTTATTTCCATAAATTGCATACAGGAAATCAATATCATAACTCCATAATCAATTCTTAAAATGCATTTATCTGCTATAGCCCCTGACATTGCCTGTCAGGTCAAAGCTTATCTCATGCATCACCCAATATCACCCTTTAATGCACCCGACAGTTCTCAGTCTCGCCACCTTCCTGGAAAGTCCGGACTGGTGGACTACTTCAACAACTTCATCGATATCCTTGTACGCCTCGGGCATCTCTTCCTGAAGCGTTCCTTTCCCTGAGGCGATGACAATAATGCCCCTTTCTGCCATCTCCTTCCCGATAGACCTTCCCCTGCTCACCTTTGTCGCCCTGCTCCGGCTCATCACCCTACCCGCGCCATGGCAGGTACTTCCAAAGGTTTCCGCAAAAGCTTTATCCGTTCCCACCAGGACATATGAACCGGTTCCCATATCACCGGGTATCAAAACCGGCTGCCCTACCCCTCGATATTTTTCAGGAAGCGCGGGATGCCCTGCAGGGAATGCCCTGGTAGCCCCCTTTCGGTGGACACATAATTTTACCTTTTTTTGGCCTACAGGAAATTCCTCTATCTTCGCTATATTATGGCATACATCGTAGACCAGTCTCATGCCTAGATCTGCGGGACTAATCCGAAGTGCTCTCTCAAACGTCTCCCGTGTCCAGTGCATCAACATCTGCCTGTTTGCCCAGGCATAGTTCGCCGCACATGCCATGGCGGCCAGGTAACCTCTTCCCTCGTCTGAATTAATATAGGCACAGGCCAGCTGTCTGTCCGGCAGCGGCATGTCCAACTTTCCCAGATTCTTCACCATTCTGGCCAGGTAATCATCGCAGACCTGATGTCCAAAGCCACGTGATCCGCTATGTATGAATACACAAACCTGATCCTTCTCCAACCCGAAGGCAGACGCGACTTTTTCATCAAAAATCTCTTCTACAATCTCTATTTCAAGAAAATGGTTCCCCGAACCGAGTGTGCCAAGCTGTTGTTTCCCTCTTTCCAGTGCCCTGTCGCTCACCCTTTCCGGATCAGCGCCATCTATTTTCCCGCCATCTTCTGTACTTTCCAGATCTTCGGGAAAACCATACCCCTGACTCACAGCCCACCCGGCCCCTTTTTGGAGGACTTTCTTTTCCTCTTTTATGGTCAGCTTGAGGTCGCCCTTAGATCCGATACCGGAAGGGATATCCCGAAAAAGGGCCGAAACGAGATCATACAAACGATCCTTGATGTCATTGAAATTGAGCTTCGTGGTCATCAGGCGAACCCCGCAGTTTATGTCATACCCGACGCCGCCGGGAGAGATGATGCCTTCATTTATATCGAATGCGGCAACTCCTCCTATAGGGAAGCCGTAACCCCAGTGCATATCGGGCATGGCAAGTGAATATTTGACAATACCGGGAAGGTGGGCAACATTGGCAACCTGTTTCGGGCTCTGATCCGAACCCATTTCCTTTATGAGCTTCTCGCTGGAATAGATCATTCCGGGCACACGCATTCCGCCAACCGCAGGGATTATCCAGCGAAAATCGTCAACTTTTTCGATCCTGATATCAGACATCGAATATCACCCTTGCTTTCCATCCCCCCTTGTTTTTTTCGACTTCGACCTGATGGTAGGTAACGGCCTTAATCTCCGTCTTAATAATGTGTCTTTTCGGATTAAAAGCCTCTCCCCTCACTTCTCCCACGAGATGGCGGCTGCTAATCTCACTAATGGAAAACTCCTTCAGTAAAATCCCCTCCCCGTTGAATATGTAAAGAATTTCCCTAAGATAGTTAACGAAGAGGTCCTCCCGGTCACTACCCCTGACAGAAACGCTCCGAACCTCTGAGGCATTTACATTATGAAGGTCAACAGTAAGGTCAAAGATGGCAAATGCGGCATTAGAAAAAAGTTCCCTTTCATCCTTGCCGTATATCTCTAAACCCAGATCTGCTGTATGGTCAAAAACCTTATATCTTTTCATCAACGGAACTCTCCCGCCAGGGAAAGGGGCCTGAGGAAAAAGTCCTTTCTACTCAGGGTCCACGGTCTCTTTGTTCACCTCTGTCCCATTGGTGTCCTCTTCCATCTCTTCCTCCACACCATTTTCTTCCCTCTCCGCTCTGGCGAGTCCGACCAGTTTTTCTCCCAGATCGAGTCCGATCAACTTAACCCCCTGAGTGCTCCTGTGTAATAGAGAAATTTCATCAACCTTCATCCGTATGATATTCCCCCCATCACTGATCAATATCACATCCTCGTTTCCAACGACCTGCCTGATTCCAGACACATATCCGATCCTGGGAACCGTCTTCAGATTAATGATTCCCTTGCCTCCTCTGGTCTGGGTTCTGTACTCGGAGACTTCCGTCCTTTTGCCGAAGCCATGTTCCGAAATCGTTACAATCGAATTCCCGTTACCGAGAATCTCCATGCCGATAATTTCATCTTCCTTGTTCATTCTTATCCCGGTGACACCTCGCGCCGTTCTCCCACTGCTTCTGACGTCCGACTCGTTGAACCGTATCGCCTTCCCCTGTTTTGTGCCAAAAAATACATCCTGGCTACCATCCGTCAGTTTCACGGCGATCAGCTCATCTCCCTCATCCAGGTTAATAGCAATAATGCCGCCCACTCTCGGATGGGAATAGGCAAGAAGCTCCGTTTTTTTCGCGACCCCCTTCTTCGTGGCAAAAAATATGAATTTTCCTTCAATAAATTCCTTTACGGAAAGCACCGCTTCCACTCTCTCCTGGCTTGATAAGCCTATCAAATTGACAATGGCCTTCCCTTTGGCCGCTCGCCCCGCCTGCGGGATCTGGTGCACCTTGAGCCAGTGAACCCTTCCCGTATTGGTAAAGCACAATACATAGCTGTGTGTGGAGGCAACAAATATACGTTCCACAAAATCATCTTCTTTCGTGCCCATACCAACCTTACCCTTGCCCCCTCTACGCTGGATTCTGTAGAGGGTTGCGGGATTTCTTTTAACGTAACCGTGATGAGATATCGTCACCACCATATCTTCTTCCACGATTAAATCCTCAATATCAATATCTTCACTGGCTAAAACAATTTCTGTTCTTCTTTCATCTTCATATTTTTTCTTTATATCTTCCAGTTCCTCGATAATAATATTCAGGATTTTCTGCGGGTCTTCCAGTATTCCCTTTAACTTTGAAACCAATACGGAAACTTCATCATGCTCTTCGGTAATCTTGCTCTGTTCCAGGTTAGTCAATCTCTGTAACCTCATCTCCAGGATTGCCTTCACCTGAATATCGCTCAGACCAAACTCTTCCGAAAGTTTCTCTGCGGCTTCTTTAGGCGTGCTCGACGCCTTGATGATTGCAATAACATCATCAATGTTACTCAGGGCAATGATGAGCCCCTGAAGAATATGCAACCTCTCATTGGCCTTCTTCAATTCGAATACTGTTCTTTTGGTGACAATTTCTTTTCTGAATTCTACAAATCGCTGCAGAATCTCTTTGAGATTCAAAACTGCAGGCTGACCATTGTCTATAGAAAGCATTATAATCCCGAAGGAGGTTTGGATCTGTGTGTGTTTGTAAAGCTGATTGAGAATAATGCTTGTCTCTTCATCTCTCTTTAAATCAATGACTATTCTCATTCCTTCTCTATCAGATTCATCCCTCAGATCGGAAATCCCAGTTACTTTTTTCTCCTTAACCAGTTCTGATATTTTTTCAATGAGCTTCGCCTTGTTAACCATGTAGGGAAGTTCCGTAATGACAATACTTTCCCGGTCATTCCTTGCATTCTTTTCAACAATGGCCCGCGCCCGCAACCTGATGATTCCTCTCCCCGTCTTATAGGCGGAAACGATCCCCTCCCTCCCGTTAATAAAACCTGCGGTAGGAAAATCGGGGCCTTGAATAAACCTCATAAGCCCCTCCACCTTAATGTCGGGATCACGAATCAGGGCAATGGTTCCCTCTACTACTTCACCAAGGTTATGCGGCGGAATATTAGTAGCTACACCGACTGCAATTCCTGATGTGCCGTTTAATAGCAATGTGGGTATCTTTGAGGGAAGAACAGTGGGTTCCACGAGAGAATCATCATAGTTAGGTACAAAACTAACGGTTTCCTTATCCAAATCGGCGAGAATTTCCTCGGCGATTCTTGACATACGGATCTCCGTATACCTCATTGCTGCCGCTGAATCGCCATCGATCGATCCAAAATTTCCCTGACCGTCAACTAATAAGTGCCGCATAGAAAAATCCTGGGCCATTCGGACGATGGTATCGTAGACCGCCGAATCTCCGTGCGGGTGATACTTACCAATAATATCACCCACGATCCTTGCCGATTTTTTGTACGGTCTGTTCCACCGGTTTCCGAGCTCCGACATGGCATAGAGAACTCTGCGGTGAACCGGTTTAAGGCCGTCACGCACGTCAGGGATAGCACGCCCGATAATAACGCTCATCGCATAGTCCATATAGGACTTTTTCATTTCATCTTCTATATTGACCGGGACGGTCCGATGATAAAGCTGATCCATTATAAATCAATCCTCCTCATTACTGTTTCCAATTGTATCACGTAATTATACCAAAGTGCATCCATTTTAACCCTCGCAGACAGGTTAGTGTCATGTCAACGATATTCTGTCATTTCGAAGGAGTTTTCACGACTGAGAAATCTTAGATTTCTCCCTGCAGTCGAAATGACATTTCTTGATTGACACGACACTAGGACACCTATCGTGCCCCCGTGGCAGGGGTCGGGCATCTCGCGCCTGACAGAGCAGTCTTTGAAAATGCACAGAGCGTACTAACCCCGCAGTAGATAGCGGGGTTAGCAAGCAAACATTAAAAGTTGTTTTTTTCTTTTCTACTTTTTTATCATTAAAGTTTTCCGGCTTTTTCCTCAACCTGCCCGTTAAAACCTTTAGCATTAATTATAAATCTGTCATGAGTTCCTTTTGATATTTTATCAATTCCATCATCAGCACTCACGGAAAACTTTAACATTTTTCCCTTTATTTCTTCTAAAACCCCTTTTACTGTAATTGTAAAACCGGCCGGAGTTGCCGCCGTGTGTTTGATATCAAAACCAATTCCGACGGTCTGCTCATTGGGCCAGTCAATATGCTCATTAATAAACTTAATGCATGCAAACTCAAACAAACCAATCAAATAACCGGATGCAAAAACCTTCGGCATTATTTTTCCTTCTTCAAATTCAGGAAAAAGAAAAGGAACTGTTTTGTCTTCCGGCACAACGTACTTGAACTCAAAATTCATACCCTCTTTTAAAGAATTCTCCATTTTTTCCTCCATTTTTTTATTTAAGATATTACAAAAAAAATCATTTTAAAGTGCTTTATCAAAAAACACCTTTTAAATGCTGAATTCCGGATAATTCCTGATTTGCAACAGTGAAGCTCCCCGCTCACAGGGCGGGGCGGCTTCTTAACCGCTGTTTATATCAGGCTTTGAGAATGCGGGCATCCACCACCACCATCCCATCGGTATAAGCAAATACGGGATTTAAATCAATTTCCATGATGTCCTCATGTTCTTCGGCAATACGGGCAAGCTTGAGGAGCCCTTCCACGAGAGCGTTTTCATCAACAGGCGGTTTCCCTCGAAATCCAGTAAGCAGGGAAGCTCCTTTAATCTCATGGAGCATTTCAAAGGCATCCTCAGAACTGAGCGGCAGTAAACGCAGTGACACATCCCTGAATAGTTCTACCGTTACCCCGCCAAGGCCAAAGATGATAACCGGGCCGAATTGTTCATCCCGGTTCATACCTATAATCACCTCTAATCCAGGACATGCCATAGCACTGACCGTCACACCGTTGATCCGAGCTTCAGGATGCTGGGCTTTGATTTGACTGATCATTTCAGAATATGCCGCTTTAACCTCCTCATCGAATTGCAGATTGAGCTTCACTCCTCCGACATCGGTCTTGTGTGAAAGGTCGGGCGATTCAATCTTCAGTGCTACAGGAAAATCAATCTGGCGCGCCGTCTGCACGGCTTCTTCGGCGCTTTCGGCAAAACGGTTCGTCGTGCATTGAAACCCCTTTGATTCTAAAAACTGCATCGATTCGTAAAAGCCAAGCGCCTTCTTTCCTGATGCCTTGGGAAAGGTGGTTACGGCCGGTTTGACTTTGAGTTTTTTAGGGATTACCTGAGAAAGTGCCCGGATGCCTCGTTCGGGAGTCTGAAAGACCGGAACTCCTTTTCGATGCATTATCAATCTTTCCTCCCGTTCCACCTCGGCGCCGCCTAAGTAGATAACCAGTTCATTCAGCCCCGGCTTCACCACGTCGCAGGAACCCTCGACGGGATCTCCAAAGATCACCCCCAGGGTGTCATAGTAAGGACGTGACAGTTCGATTACCTGCCGGAACATCTCGGCATTGGCATCTCCCGTGAGATCCAGGGGATTGCCGCGAATCGCATGAGGCGGGACAACCTCTTCGAGTTTCCCGGCTAACTCCAAAGGGAGAGGCGATACTACAAGTCCTTCCTTTTCCGCTTCATCGGTGGCGAGGATCGCCGCTCCACCGGATGTAGTGATGAAAAGAATACGGTTGCCCTCTGGAGACTTCAGGTAAGCGAGGGCTTTAGCAAAGTCATAAAACTCTTCCATAGTATAGGCGCGGCACACACCGTGTTTCTGAAAAAGGGCATCATAGGTGGCGTCAGCACCGGCAAGAGATTTGGTATGTGACTCCGCAGCCACTTTTCCACCCGGTGTCCTTCCCGATTTCAAAATTACCAGAGGTTTTGTCAAAGACTCTATGGTCTTTTGAAAACGTACCGGATCTTTAACCCCTTCGATATATGCGGCAATGACTCGGGTATTGGGGTCGTTTTCAAAGTATTCGATCAAGTCGGTCTCATCCACATCGGCCCGGTTCCCCATGCTCACAAAGCTTGAAACACCCAGCTCTTCGACGGAAAACCAATCCATCATGGCGGCACCCACCGTTCCGCTCTGAGCGATCACCGCGACATCGCCCTTAAATGTGAGAAGCGGCCACGACGCACACATCGGTTCATAGGGATTGTTGACCCCCTGGCAATTGGGTCCGATCAGACGCACCCCGTATTCGCGTGCCACTTTCGCCATCTCTTCCTGTAATTTTTCTCCTTCCGGTCCGGCCTCGCTGAAACCTCCTGTAATAACAACTGCTGCCTTGACCCCCTTTTCGCCACAATCTTTGATGGTCTGCGGGACAAAACGTGCCGGAACGATTACCACCGCCATATCAACCGGATCGGGAATATCTTTTATGTTTTTAAAACACGGCAAATCCAGGATGCGCTCGCTCTTAGGATTGATGGGATAGAGCACTCCCGGAAATCCGCCGTCCCGGAGGTTTTTAAGAATTACATTCCCTATTTTCGCGGGACTATCCGAAGCACCAATCACGGCAATACTTTTCGGATGAAAAAACGCCTGCAAACCACTTTGAATCATGGAAACCTCCTTCAAGATCAAAGTCTTCGTTATATTTATCACGCTTTAAGTAATAAGAGCCGGACTCCGACATCGGTATAATAGGAGAATGTCAGTTACGTGTCAATTATAAATCACACCCCTTGGTTCCTGCTTCATCCCGCACTGATCTCCGAGCTGAAAAATATAGTGATACCCCTTGAATTGTGAAAGGGTGCGAGTTTGAACGGGCAGCTTTTCATGAGTTCCAATTACCAGAAATCCACCCTTGTCCAGACTACTTATTACCTTAAGAAAGACAGGTTTCTTTATCTCCTGTCGATAATAGGTAAGAAGATTATTTCTTAAAAAAATGATCTGAAATTTTCCTTGAGGAGGAGGTTGTCTTACCAGGTTATATGTTTCCCATTTAATATCTTTCTTCAGGTGGTTAGCTACAAAATAGAGAGATTTGTCCTTTGATGTAAGGAAAGAAGTATTTTTGATCTCTTCCGGTATCCCCTTTAAGTTGCTCTCTCTATAAGCTCCCTCCATTGCTTTATTGAGGTAATCAGGATTAATATCCGTAGCCCACAGTTGAAGCTGTGGCAGGCTATCAGACTTGTTTTTAAATCTATTCCACAATATTTTAAAACTGTAGACCTCCTGTCCCTGAGCACAGCCAGCCGACCAGACACTCACGTTTTCGCTGTTTCGTTTGATAAGATCCGGGATAATCTCCTCTTCCAAGACCAGCCATAATTGGCGATCACGAAAAAACCTGCTTATCGAAACCGTTATCAGAAGCTCAACTTCCCGTAATACTTCCGGATTATTGTCGAGAACATGAAAATATACTTCCATGTTGCGACAGCCGAGCCGCTGCATATGCCGGACGACACGTTTCTTTACCCCTTTTCTTACCTTACGGTAACCCTCCCAGGAAAGATTAAATCGATCAAGTAGTTGACTAAATTGATGATCATCCATAAAATGATATCATTATTCCTTACGTAATCTGCTATCGTCTAAAAGCCGACAGATTGAGGCACAAGGTATGGGCTGATGCCCTCATCGGCCTTAAACAGGCACTTTTATTAACTTCATGCTCGACAGGAAACAGGCACCCTTCCAATACAAAGAACATAGAATGATCTACCAATGAATACAAACCTTAAGATAAAAAACCGGAGAATTATTCTATGGTCATTGGTTGTCATATATACCTTTTCCCTTCCCTATGCCATTGTTGTATATAACGTTATAGCACTGAGATGGTCTCCCGAATTTGCCGGATTTCTGCCCCGTCTAATACTTCTTGTGGCGGGAACAGCTTATATTTTCTACTCGATAAAAGCTAAACTCCCCTTTAACAAAATGTTCCTTTTAATACCATGTGCTATTATTTCCTGCCTTATTATATATCTTGAACCCAACCCGAACAAACATATACATATACCTGAATACGTACTTATGACCTGGCTTCTCTTTGAAGCGGTTCGAATTGATTATAAGGGCACTGGTATCTTTCTGCTGGTATTTTTCTGCTCATCTTTCCTCGGGGTATTAGATGAAATTCTGCAGGGAATCTTCCCCTCACGCTCTTATGGATGGCAGGACATGCTCATCAACTCCTCCTCAAGTCTTATCGGGATACTGAGTCTTATAGGTCTGAGGGAAGACCAGGGAAAGAATTGGAACTGGATAAATCAATTAAAGGAAATGCGAGGTCCACTTTCTGTCGTTCTCCTCGGCATTTTAAGTACCGCAGTTAGCTGCTATATGTTATTTGCAGTTAAAAACTATCGTGGTCTCTGGTTTGCATATCCTGACTGGCTTATTGCATGGAACGCAACTTTTGTGCTAGTAATTTTTGTTACCCTGCGGGTACTATGTCGCCACACAATGCAAGATGCCGGGGAATTCAGAACTCAAAAAATAACCGCTGCCCTCTGGGTTCTCTCGGCTCTGATAATTATTCTGTATATTCATATGGTCGTTGTGTTAAGCTTCTCGGCAGGTGTACCGTTTCAATAGCATAAATCCTCAGGCTTCCACAGCTCAGGATGTAGGGCTGTTCATTATTCTGGAAACTTAAAAAAAGGGGGAAGTGTCCCTGTATTTGACTGTATTTGAGGAGAAACTATGAATGAGATAACATACAAACCGATCGGAGTAGTACATTCTCCTTTCAGAGAACCGAAAGGAACACCTATTCAACCCCCGGCTGCTAAGGGTATTTCCGGAACAGTCGAGATATTTCCGGAATATGCCGAAGGTCTAAGAGACATCGAAGGATTTTCTCACATTTTCTTGATATATCATTTTCATTTGTCCAAAGGTGCACGCTTAACAGCAAAACCTTTCATGGATAATGAAGAACGGGGTGTCTTTGCAATGCGAGGCCCGAGTAGACCCAACACGATCGGTATCTCGATCGTACGCCTTGTCAGGGTTGAAGATAATATAATCCATATTCAGGATGTAGACATAGTGGATGAAACTCCACTCCTTGATGTTAAACCGTATGTCCCGGAATTCGATTTAAGAGAAGTGGAAGAAATAGGCTGGTTTAAAAAAAACGTGCACAAACTTCAATCATCAAAAGATGATGGCAGATTTACAAAATGATTGACAGATGACACCCGCATCTCACGTCAAACGTCAACTTCTCCTTCGAAAATCGGAAAAGAAAGAAAAACAGTAGTTCCCCTGCCCAGATGACTTTCGATCTTGATCCTGCCCTTATGGGCTATCATCAGATGCTTGACTATCGATAAACCCAGTCCCGTGCCGCCCAGCTCCCGCGAGCGAGCCTTGTCCACCCGGTAGAACCGCTCTCCCAATCTGGGAATTTCACCTTCAGGTACACCTATACCGGTATCGCTTATACTGACGGTCACATAGCCTTTCTTATTGTCAGAGGCCGTTATTAAGATCTTCCCCGACACCGGTGTGAATTTAACGGCGTTATCCAGAACATTCAACAATATCTGGGCCAGCCTATCCCTGTCAGCCCTGACAGACGGGAGGCCATCGGAAATGTCTTTGTCAAAGGTAAGCATCTTTTCCGTGGCTTTAGACTCGATAACAGGCAAGACATTTTCAACCACACCACTGATGGAAACACTTTCAAAGAAAAACTCCTTTTCTCCCAATTCTATATCGGAAATGGTTAAAAGATCTTCCACCAGGCGGTTTAGACGACCGGCATGTTTATAGATGGTTTGCAGAAAATTTATGGCTGTTTCTTTGTTTTCAATTGCGCCCTCCTGCAGTGTCTCAATAAATCCAAGGATTGCCGTCAATGGAGTTTTTATCTCATGGGTTACATTGGCTACAAAATCGACGCGCATCTTTTCCAACTTCTTGAGGCGGGTAACATCATGAAAGACAATCATTATCTTTTTTTCACCCTTTGAGGGTCCCTGGATCGGAGAAACATTAACATCGAGAATAATATGATTTACACCCTTGAGAATGACTTCCTGTGAAACAGGTATTCCGGTTTCCCTGAAACGATCAAGGGCATTTTGCAATTCAACATTTCTGAGCGCCTCCAGCGGTGTCTTATCGATGATATCACCGTATCTAATACCAAAAATGTCCTTAAAGGCCTTATTCGATGCTTCTATCTTATCCTGACTATCGAGTACCAATACACCATCGGTCATACTGTCAAAGGCCGCCTCCAATTTCCCCCTTTCTTCATTTGCAGACCACACTCTCTCCTGCAGTTCCATAACCATGTAATTAATGTTCCTGGCCAATCTTCCCATCTCATCACTCGAATCGATCATAAGAGTTCCCGGATCTTCACCTTCTCTTAACCTTTTGGTAAACTGTTCCATCTCCTGAATAGGTGATGTTAGTCTGGAAAAAAATATAAAGGCGATTAAAAATGAAAGGACAAGGATGATAAGAAATGATTGAAAAATTAGTCCGTACAATTCTCTTACAGAATTTTTAATCTCGACAAGCGGACGCGCCAGTCTTATATAACCAATTGTCCTGGAGTCACTCTTAACGGGCAGTGCAACATAAAACATATCCACGCCAAGGGTGTGGCTGAAATGTGTTGCAGTTCCTTTATCAAGAACCTTTGCTTCCTGGATCTCCGGGCGGTTCAGGTGATTATCCATCCTGGAAATATCCTCTTCCGAGTCTGCCAGAATTTTTCCCGCAGTATCAATCAGGGTAATCCGTGCATTGGATATCCTGGCTAACTGCACAACCTTCTTTTCAATCTCTTTTTGCGGAGAAGTAAGATTTATCATCCGGGCATAAGTAGTCAGATCGTATTCAATCTTTTCCATCAATTTGTTCTTGACCTTATTACCAACCACAAACCCAACGATCACCATAGACAGTACGATAATGATGATATAGGTCACAAATATCCTGTAGAATAAATTATTTTTCATAAGGTAATCTCTTCCAGGTTTTTCAGTTCATAAAAACCTGTTCGCTCTACTTTTCAGAATCTTCAACAGAATATTGATGTCTCACACTCTTTCCGGTAACCATATAGATAACCATGTCCGCAATGCTCTCTGCATGATCAGAAATCCTTTCTAAACTCTTCGATACATGTGTAACCAGAATTGCCCTGTGGATGGTCCGGGGATCCTCAATCATAAACGTAAGAAGTTCCCTGAATATCTGCTCGTTGAGGTTGTCCACCATTTCATCATCGCCCTTGACCTTATTGGCCAGGTCACAATCTTCATTAATCAGGGCATCGAGACTTTCCTTGATCATTTTCCGTGTAATGTCCGCCATCCGTGGAAGATCGATATAAGGCTTAAGCTGTGGCTCTTTGTTTAGAATCAGTGCCCTTTGCGCAATGTTGACCGCCATATCTCCGATTCTCTCCAGATGACCATTGATCTTAATAGCGGTAGTAATAAACCGCAAATCCCTTGCAGCAGGTTGTCTCAAAGCCAGCAGACGGATACACTTTTCCTCAATTTCTACATCAAGCTTATTAATCTGATCATCACCGGCAATGACCTCATGTGCCAGATCTGAATTCCTTTCCAGAAGTGATGTCATGGCATCCTGAATTACCTTTTCAACAAGAGCTCCAAGATATATGAGATTTTTTTTAACCTCCCGGAGTTCCCTTTCATAGTGCTTGCTGGTAAGTTTTTTTTCTCCCATATCTTATCCAAACCTTCCCGTGATATAGTCCTCTGTCTGTTTCACATCCGGTGTTGTGAAGAGCTTCTCCGTCGGACTATATTCTATGAGTTCCCCTAAATAGAAAAAGCCGGTATCGTCCGAAATCCGAGCAGCCTGCTGCATGTTATGCGTTACAATAATAATTGTATATTTCTCCTTCAATTCTTCAATCAGTTCCTCGATCTTTGCCGTTGAGATAGGGTCCAGCGATGACGTCGGTTCATCCATCAGTAGAACATCCGGTTTTATTGCCAGCGCTCTGGCAATACACAGCCGTTGCTGCTGCCCGCCGGAGAGCATCATAGCGGACTGACCCAGGATATCCTTCACCTCATCCCACAGCGAGGCCTGCCTGAGGCTCTGTTCCACCAGGAACTCCAAATCGCTCTTATTTCTCACCCCTGAAAGTTTTGCCCCGTATGTAATATTGTTAAAGATCGACTTCGGAAAGGGATTTGGCTTCTGAAAAACCATGCCGATTCTTCTTCTGATTTCAACAGGATCAACACCGGGGGCATAAATATTTTTGTCTTCAAAAAGGACTCCTCCCTTTACACTGGTTCCATCGATGAGATCATTCATTCGATTAAGCAACCTCAGAAGGGTCGATTTACCACAACCGGACGGGCCTATCAGAGCAGTAACCCTGTTTTCCTCGAAATCCATATTGATATCCGTCAGTGCTCTGAAATCGCCATAATAAAAGTCCACATTTCTAACTTTTATTATACTGTTATTTCGCACTATTACCACCCTTTTCTCTTCCTCATATAACTCCTGATCATAATTGCAATCAAATCAATCCCCAAGACCAGAGCCACAAGTACCAATGCTGTCCCGTATTGAATTGGTCTGGTCTGCTCAATATGTGTGCCCGCTGTCGCCAGAACATAGATGTGGTAGGGAAGAGCCATCACTTCATCAAAGATTGATGTGGGGAGTTTTGCCGTATAAAATGCAGCTGCCGTGAACATGATCGGTGCTGTCTCACCAGCCGCTCGACCGATACCCAAAATGGAACCTGTCAGAATTCCCGGCAGCGCATTCGGCAGGACAATCCTGAAAATCGTCTGCCACCTGGAAACACCAAGAGCCAGCGATGCCTCCCTGAATGTCTGTGGCACCGATTTCAATGCCTCTTCAGATGCCCCGATAATCGTCGGTAAAATCAGAAACCCGAGGGTTAGCGCCCCCGAGAGGATACATGAACCGAACTGGAGAAAAACCACAAAAAGCCCAAGACCGAAAAGCCCGAAAACAATTGAGGGAACCCCGGCCAGGCAATTCACGCCAATCCTGATAATTCTTACCACGGGACCCTGTTTCGCATATTCACTGAGATAAACCGCCGACATTACACCAAGCGGCAGCGCTATGATAATCGCTCCCGACGTTAAATAAACGGTCCCCAGTATGGCCGGCATAATACCGCCTTTCGTCATGGAATCTCTCGGCGGGAGGGTAAGGAAATCCCAGCTAATCACACCTATTCCATTGACAAATATATAAAAAAGGAACCCGCCAAGTGATACCGCTATGATTAAAGCGGATAGCCGGACAATTCCCAAAAACAGATTCTGCTTAAAATAGCGCCATTTCATATTCGAAATTGTTTTTCCCGGGGATGAAGACCCCTTAACCTTCTCTTCGGAAACCATTTGAATCGTACTCATAATGTTGCAGAGCCTACCTCTTTAAATTTTGTTGAAATATAATCCGCGATCAGATTGAAAAAGAGTGTCATGAAAAACAGGACAGCCCCTGTGGCAAAGAGAGCATGGTAATGGTCGCTCCGGAAAGGGGCCTCCCCCATCTCCGCTGCAATACTTGCCGGCATGGGCCTGACGGAATCAAAGATACTCTCCGGTATGGCGGCAGCACCCCCGGCCACCATGAGAACAACCATCGTTTCACCTATAGCCCTTGCCATTCCCAATATAACAGCCGTTGAAATCCCGGAAAGCGCCGCCGGCACAATAACCTTCGCAATGGTTTCAAACTTTGTTGCCCCCAGGGCATAAGAAGCCTCTTTAAACTCCCGCGGTACAGAATAAAGGGCATCCTCCGAAATACTCGAAATTGTGGGAACTGCCATAATGGCCAACAGAAAGGACACATTGACTATATTCAGACCCGTAGGCAGATCAAAGGTCTCTTGTAGGAACGGGGCAATGACTACCATACCGAAAAATCCAAGCACAACCGAAGGAAGACCTGCAAGTAGTTCAATTAAGGGTTTGAGGATCTCTTTCATCAAGGGGGAAGCTATCTCAGACACATAGATCGCCGAAAGAATGCCCAGCGGAACCGCTATCAATGAAGCAAAAAATGTGACGATAACAGAGCCAACAATAAGAGGCCATATACCAAAATCAGGAGGGTCATAAGTGGGATACCACTCGTTGCCGAAGATAAAATCCTTGACAGAAACCACTTTGAATATGGGGAGACCTTCCCTGAAGAGAAAGATAACTATAAGCGCCAGGATAAATATGGAAACCAGTGCAAAAAAGAAAAAGATATTTTTTATGATTATTTCTTTAAGCTTCCTGGACATAACGAAACCTTCACAAAATTGTGTTTTAGGTCATTGCGAGGCGTCTGAACGGACCGAGGGAATAGCAGCGGTAATCTCACGAATTATCAATATGTTATGGGATTACTTCGCTTTGCTCGCAATGACAAACACCCCTGCTTTGTTGTAATGAAAAGATACATCAGAAAAGTTACAGTTTGATTACGATTTAGTTACGGTTTGATGAAGAAACAGCTCCCCACCCTTTGTTATACTATAAATTACAGGCTGGGCAGTGTCTCATCCATATTGACATAGAAGGAAAGACCATCCTGAAATAATCCTTATAACTCCCCTTATTTTCGCAGAGGCAAAGCGAAGCCTCCTCTATCTTCTCCATTCCCTATTCTTCCTTCACTGCATTGCCTATATTGTCTTCTTTAAAGCGTGTAACCTCGATCCCATCTTCACCCTTCAAGAACGCCTTTGCATTCTGAACCGCCTTTTCCATATCCTCATTTGGATTTGTCGATATTTCACCGTGGCCGGGGTATATTTCGAGTATCTTTCTCGTGCTCAGTGATAATATGGAATTGATATAATCGCCAACGCTTCCCGATTCAGCTATGTACGAGAGTGTCCCGCCGGCAAAGACGGTATCGCCTGTAAAAAGGAGCTTCCTGACGGGTTCGTAGATGCATATAGACCCTGAAGTATGACCGGGAGTATGTATGACATTGAGGGAGTAGTTGCCGAGATCGAATCGACTTTTACTTTCCAGCCAGAGGTGAACTTTCATCGGAATCTCATTCAGGTCGGCAGATTTGTAGAGAGTCACGTATCTGTCATCGAAGATCATCTTTGTCGCCGCAAAGCGGTGGGCGGCGATGAGCGCATGATCCTGAAAATAGCGGTTGGCCCCGATGTGGTCGAAGTGTTCATGGGTGTTAATTACTATACCTATATCGCGGATCTTTAACCCGAGCTTCAAAAGAGATTGCTGGAGTGCAGAGAAATTGGCATCGACACCGGAATCGATGAGCAGGTTTGCGCAGTCTCCCTTGATAATGTAGCTGTGGCTGCTCGTTCCATGTCCTTTAATCCTGAAGATATCAGGCTGCAGTTCGAGTATATCGCCGTTTTTCGCCATATCCTTTTCTCTCCCATGGGCTGTTTTCAGCACTGTTCAGGTCTTCATAAATATCAAAGATTTTCCCCAGCCTGTTTTCAAGTAGATAGTTTTTTATATGCGGTCTTAATGAACAGACCTTCAGAAATCCATTCATAAGATCAACCTCCTTTTTAAACGAGGTGATTACACCCAGTTGGGTAACTACATCACTATCTCCATCTATGCCTCCCAGATCCAGGGCTATCCTGAGTTCCGTTCTGGTTCGCCAGGGATGTAAAATATCCCGAGCTGAACAAGGAACTTTCTTAGCCAGTGAACCTCCAATCTCCACATAAATAAAATCCTTTTTTTCAATTACATTGCACTTCATTGTTTTATATCCTCCATTTGATAGTCTTTATTTTTACACGTATGGTAAATGCTTCAGCGAGAAAATAACAAAAGGTTGTTACATCTCTGTGACAGGCCTGTGAAATTTTGATGAAAATATAAGATCTCAGGAAGGTGATCTTTACAAAGAAAACCATACAGAAAACAGCTAACTTATATCTGAGAACTTGTACCCTACTCCCCTTGCTGTAAGAACATATTGCGGTTTTGATAAATTCTTTTCTATTTGCCTTGCACAGGCAGTCTGAGTTTAAAGAGCGAGCTTTGGATTGCAGGGTGGCATATAAAATGCCACCCTGCAATTGACGCCCTTTACCTTCAGTACAGCGGTACAAAACCTTCCTTTTTGACAATTTCCTGTCCTTTGGGGCTGACAACAAAATTGATGAAATCGGATACCTTCCCCTTTGGCCAGCCGTTGGTAAACATGAAAAGCGGCCTCGCAATGGGATACGTTCCGGATAAGGCGGTCTGGACGGAGGCCTCAATCCCATTCACATCGACGGCCTTGACGCTTTTGTTCATATATCCGAGCCCGATATAGCCGATGGCATATCTATTCTTGGATATGACCTGAACAACCGCCCCATTTGATGCCTGCAGTTGGGCCCTGGGTGTAACTCTGGCCTTGTGAAGTACCTTCTCTTCCCATACCTCATAGGTGCCTGAACTGGTGTCCCTGGAAACCACGACAATCTGTTTGTCTTTCCCGCCGACTTCTTTCCAGTTTTTGATTTTTCCCTGATAGATGAGGCTCATCTGCTCGATTGTTAGATCATTCACCGGATTTTCGGAATGAACAATCGGGACAATGGCGTCAATAGCCACACGATGAGGAACCGGATAACTTCCCTTTTCCATTGCGAGCTTTAGCTCGTTACCCTTGATAAAACGTGAAGTGTTCGCAATATCCGTGGATTTATCTATCAGGGCCTTGATCCCATTGCCCGAACCGCCACCGGACAGAGAGATATTAACATCCGGATGGCCCTTCATATAGGTTTCAGCTGCTGCCTGGGCCACAGGAAGAACTGTCGTTGAACCCTTGATCACAACGGTCTCACCCGCAGACACCATACCAGGACCCAGCAACATCAAGCACATAAAACTCAACACTAAAACTCTAATCATTCTAAACATCTTCTTCACCTTCCTTCGTTTTTTGAGAAGAAAGATACAGCATAAATATTACAATTTAATTACAGCTTGATTAAGATAGTGTGAAGATAAGATATGGAATGTGATTAACGATAAAGTATGTTGAACGAATTTGGGGAGAATGGTTTGGGTGGGGCAAAAGCGGCAACTCATTATAATGTTATTTCAGGAATGTTCTGCTGCTTGATATCTGCAAATTTATAGCCGGCGCCTCTTACCGTGAGAACATACTCCGGCTTTTCCGTATCTTTTTCAATCTGTGCTCTCAGACGTCTGATATGAACATGAAAAAGTGCTATAACGTTCCTCTCCTGTAATGTGCTCAACGCTTTTCAGCATCAAAGATCAACTCACCCTCGATGTTTTCAGCGTGTTCGGTTAGGTATGCGTGCTCAACGCTTTTCAGCATCAAAGATCAACTCACGTGCTTATGACCAGACTCGTCAATACAGATTATTCGTGCTCAACGCTTTTCAGCATCAAAGATCAACTCACTGCACCGCGGGACGATCAGATCGACCCCGTAATAGTGCTCAACGCTTTTCAGCATCAAAGATCAACTCACCAGAGGGGATCGAGAAGAAGCAACTTATTGTCAGCAGTGCTCAACGCTTTTCAGCATCAAAGATCAACTCACAACGGTATTCTTCTCTACTACTGATAATGCTTTCGAGTGCTCAACGCTTTTCAGCATCAAAGATCAACTCACCAGAGGGGATCGAGAAGAAGCAACTTATTGTCAGCAGTGCTCAACGCTTTTCAGCATCAAAGATCAACTCACCTCCACAAAGCATTACCCCTTACCTTCATTATTTGTGCTCAACGCTTTTCAGCATCAAAGATCAACTCACTGTGGTACCGTCTACCTTTGCAGTGAATAGGGTTTCCAAGATTGATTTCAAGCATCTCTCAGCCTCAAATAGATTTTTTAAAAATCCGTATGACACATTAATAAAAATCGAACGCTACGTGCTATAAATAATAGGAAACAGTAAAATCAAGCATCCAGAGTTCCTTATAATCCCCCATAGTCCAGTTTTTTCGAGTGTTTTCACATCCAAAACAAGTTAAGGACACCAAACCACCACACATACTTGACTAAAAGACCTCAAAACCAGGAACAGGCTCTTTCCAGATGGATTCATCCTTGCTATCTATCACCCTTTTTGCACATGAGCTACAAAGCCGGGCAATCATCAAACTGTCTTCATTGTCCAGAATCTTTTCAAGATCCAACCTCAAACTCTCAAGTTGTTTCCTGCTTAAATGGACGCGAAAAATCGAAAGTTGAAGGTGGTCACCGGTGCCTTTAAGAATCTTATATACCTTTGCCCATCGACGCTGGTCGCGTATATCATAACATATCAGATGCCAATGCTTCTCTGCTCCCATCAGCGCATCCTAAGCATTGCAAAAAGGCCCGGTTCTCCTGCCCATTCCTTTTCAAGCAACCTGGCCTCAAGTTCAATGGTTCTGGCATATGATAGAGAATAGTCGAGGACCGGGTGCTTCCACTTTTCCTGTTTGCGCAACTCAAATAAGGCAATGGCCTTACGCCTGCCGTCCGGGTTGAGCCAAACCTGCTTGCCTGTCACCTGAAAATCCTCTTTGGTCCATTGTTTGCGATTCACAGACCCGATCAGTGGAATATCCCATAGGATGACCCGAAATAAATCCATAAGGTCCAGGGCCAAGGGATAGGCTGCCGAACGTGGTGTATGCAAGAAACCAAATGCCGGATCAAGGCCCACGTTTAACAACGCTGCCACGCAATCCCTGTAAAGCAGGGCATAACCAAAAGAAAGTATTGCGTTAAAGGAATCCTGTGGCGGCCTGCGGTTACGACCATTAAAATAGAGAAAGTCAGACGACTTAATCTGAAGCACAAACGGCAGAATACCAAAATAATCCCTTCCGGCCTGACCCTCATGCCCCCTTATTGTGTCTACCATCTGCTTATACCCTTCACTATCAGTGGTGGCTGTGCCCTCGTCGACCATCTGCGCCAGTCTTTCATCTGTACTGGCCAACTGCCTTAATCCCGATCTCATGGATTCAATGCCCTTTTCCACTTCAGGAACGCGTTTTTGTTCTTTCTTGCCCCTGGTCAGGCGCAACACATAGCGAAGCTGGTTTTCCACCTTTGCCTGGCAAAGACGCACGCTGAGTCTGGTTTTAAGCAAAGGGTTCTGTAACGCCTGAAATTGACGATTTTTACGCTGCACCCCACCTGCACCTTCACTCAGCGCTCCAACATAACGCCCGCCATAGGACAACCAGTGCACACCAATATTGTTAGCGGCGCAAAAATGAATACACTGAGTTGAGATTTGTACATTCCCATGAAGCGCCAACGCTGAAATCATTTTTCCAGGCAATGCCTTTTTTGCCTTGTCAGGCAGATAGACCACAAGTTGGTCTCCGTCTTTTCGCAATGAAGCCCCCTGTTCGACAATGTGGATAATTCTGCGGTCATCATCAACCGGAAACAGGCGCTGGATTTTGACCTTTTCCGAACGGACAAAACGCTCCTCCTCGGGCAGGCATACCGGGGCTAATGAGCAGGCACGGCATAACCTTTCAGGGACAGCAACCGGTGGCCGTTCTAGTGAAGCTCTCAATTCTTTAGCTCGCTCAACCGCGGCCGCGACTTCCTTGGCAGCTTGCTCCATATCTACAGGGATATTGATGAGCTTATTGTCCGCATGATAACGAATACGGGTCTCCTCTATCTCTTCTCCTGAGTGCTCTGCAAGGAGAAGGGTATATGCCAGGGCCTGAAGCCGATCACTGGGCCATGCCTCTTTTCCTCCTTTGGACCTGCCCTTTTTGTGTTCATAGACCACGAGACAGCCGTTCTTGCGCCGGACGTAATCGACCTTACCTCTAATGCCCAATTTTTCATTAGCCAGTTCAAGGGTATAAATATCCGGGCCTTTGTCTATCTTTTCATGCAGCCTACGTCCAGAATAGATGTTCGCATCTGCAACCCGAATTTCCTCTACCTCTTCCAGATAGAAAAGCCGCTCGCAATAGGCCAGGGCGTGCAAAGCCATAACCCGTATAAGCGGTTCATCAGTCGTTTTTTCCACCATGTGGTGAGACTGGAAAGCGTCTTCGGTTTCAACGGCCGTTATGGTACTATTTTTTTTCGACAACATTGGATAACCCCATATCAATCTCGGCAAGCATTTCTAAAGCGTTGATGGGTTTATCTGAAATGATTGCATCATTGCAAAAATTCTCAAGCAGCTTTGTATTGGCGAATATCAACCATGATACCGGAAGACAGGCTTTCTTCTGCAATTTTCAGCAACCGAGAAGTGACATCCTCATTCACATACTCTTCCCCGCAATTGGAACAAACCTGGGCAGGCGCTTCCTTGAAGACAAGGATCATGCCGTCCCGCTCCAGCGTCACGCTAACCCTTCCTTCCTTTGTTTCGCCATATTTGCAAATTACGCATTTCACTACTTTCTCCTCTTAAATTCGTTGTCCCATTGGTCAGGACTGGGTTCATAAACAGCTCACTATACCGACACGTCGGCATTATAATTGGAAGTAACTTACGTTTTTGACAAATTCGTTATTTCGAGTAGATACTGTGAAATATTAACAAGTTACAACGCATTTGTAAATTTAAGTTACTTGGAAGTAACGACGATTCTTTCGCCGGATTTCTGATTGTCAGCTACCACAACATAAACACGAAAAATATATTTTACTTCATTTCTCAATTGTTATCCACCTCTCATCATTTTCCGGCGGCGTTTCAAGAATACCTTCCTCCAACCTGAATTGCCGCCAGACAGTTCCTTTGGAGCCGACGTGGTCTACCCATACTGGCAATGGCAGGTCACCTTCTGGATCGCGGACAAGCCAATACCCCTTATCCTGAGGCCATTTCGGGAACCATAAAATGTCGTTAACCAAATCCCTGCTTTCGCCAAGGCTTAACCCGCCATATCTTTCAATTCGGCCGGGATCTGCTTTAGTAGCCTTTATCCTTTCAGCAAACCCTCCCCCAGATGCCCAAATAGCCAAACTCAAACCCGTTAAAACCTCTTGGTAATCTGGCTTGCGATTGACTCCAACTCCTAGCGGAATTTTTTTGTTTTTGATACGCCAGGTAGTACGTAGTGTGACTGAAAGTTCAGGCTTGCTTAGAAGTGCATAAGCGATACGGCTGCCGAGATACATAGAGCGGTCTTCCTCTCCCACCAGGGATAAAAGAAATCCATATACAGTTGAAGGTGGGGGAACTTTCTCGGTCTCAAGATACTCACGAGCGAATCCTTTCCTGAAGCTGCACGCCGGTACAGTAACAAGAAGATTGACGTATCTATTTTCATGCATCTGTTTTCTCCACGTTTAGTCTTTCCTTGATGGATTTTTTGCATTCTTCCATTGTTATTTTTACACCAGCTAAACAAACCTTTGCGCCAATGGCCTTAACTTCGGGCAGTTCTGAGATTAAACCTCCAATAAAAAGCTCCTCTGCTAATATATCCTTTGCCTCAACTTTACGTACCAGTTCAGGCACGGAAACTTCCCCATTTTCTTCTTTAAAAACATATAATAATCTTGGAGCAGGATCATTCGTAACGCGCAGGACAATGGATTCAGGGGAAAAATCGAAGAGAAACCGACCATGGTTTCCAGCAACTTCTCCAAGAGCACTCAAGCCATCTAACGCATCAAGACATCGCATTTTACCTCTAAGTCTCTCAGGAGTGATGGCAAAGCCGTACTGGTATCGTGTAGCATGTATTTCCGTACCATATAACGAAGTCCTGTCTTTTTCCCCACTCCTGGCATTAAAGGAGATATCACCTGCATATGGGATTGTGGAGATAGCCCTGCATATTTCCAATACGCCTCTTCTCTTTGTAGTACTCCCCCTTTCTCCCTCCGTTTTCCCACCTTCAGCCTTCATATATCCAAGAAGATCATCGTCAATAAAGGTTTCTCCTTTTTCTTGCGCCCAGCCTGACCAGTTTTCATCCTGCCATTTATGGTCTTCTGCTTCGTCATCCCATTTTCTGTTTACCGGTAAACCGTTAGTTTGCCATAAATAACGGAGTGCCCAGCGAATAGCTTCCGCTGAAACAGTTGTATGCACATTGCCCTTCCAAAGAAGCTTTTGTAGGGTGGTAATGTTGCCCTCGGTTTCACCACGATTATTGGCCGCACAGCCGAATCCAGTAACAATAGCCCCAAAAATGTGTAAGCTCATTATTCTACCTCCTTATTCTTTAAGAGTTTCGTTTTCGATTTCATCAACGCCCTTCCCTGAATAAGAAGCAAGGGCAAGTAAAGCCAAATCCCTTGCTTTTTGCCAGTCCGGCCCAGTAAAAAGGGATAAAAGTTCTGGCCAGTGTTGCTGAAGGCTTTTATTGACTCCCCCCCGGGCAAAGATATCGGCTAATTCGGCCCGAAGCGTCTGGCTGTTTTTGGCGCGCATCAGGGAAGAACGTATCTTTTCAAATTCCCTGTCGAAACGCACTTGTTCGCCTTTTTGCTTAGCTCTTGCTGCCAACGCACCGTATCGGTTACGAATAGCCTTGTGGATGGACTCCACAAAAATCCTGTCAGACTCATATGACCATGAACTTTTTTCAACCATTTCGTTTAACCCCCTTCTTTCAAAAGAAACCATCCTTGCCAGTTTTTTTGAACACATAAGTAAATAAAAACCTTCAAACCAATCCCTGTTCGAAGCAATATTGTCCGCGATTAGCCCCCGGGAAAGACTCGTATGGATATAAAATGTCCCATCTTCCTTTACATACGGGGTGCTTGCGAGACATCTCAATGCAAGATTAAAAGCATTCAAGCATGTTGTGTCTATTTCCGCCAGATGCATTAACCCGGTTCTAGTCTTTTGCTGCTTAGACCATCCCACAGTCCCCATGGACACCACTGTACATGAATCGATTTCCAATTCTTCCACCATTCCACCTGGAACAAATGAATGCAGAGCAGTTAAAGCCATCAACCCGGCATCTCCCAAACTGTCGGCGTATAGCCTTTGAACAGGAGAATTGCTATACCGGGTGTAACATCCATCATAGGCTTGTAAATCTTTTATGTAAGGCAGCACTATGGTTGCCCCTTTTCTCTTGTCATATTTCCCATCCGGATTCCTGTGAGATATAAGGTAGTACAGAGAACCAACAGGCGCAAAGAGGAGACATAAAAATTTTTCAGGATCGGCATACAAAGCCGTATTTAAATTGTATGCAACATGCCTCACCGTTCCTCCGGGAAAAAGCCATCCAGCCAAACTCACGTTCTTCTTAAATCCACCGCTATTATCAAAGAAACCAGAATTTTTAATTTTCTGGTTATTATATTCCGTTAAGGACTTAATCTTTTGAACAACTGTTTTGTCCTCAAATTGAATACTTATGACCTTTTCTTTTTTTTCGGTCTTACGTGTTCTGCCATGTTGCAAATACGTGCGAAGTATTGCATTATGCAAGAGAACAGCCTCTAAATCACCCATTTTATGATCCCTGTGAACCCAAAAATCGATGAGACCCTCTCTAATACCGAAAGATTTATTGATTATGGGCTCCAGCAGACTTCGAGGGTTGTGTTTCCACCTAATTTCAACACCTTGTGCACCCAGGGTCCAATCGCCAAATTCGGTAAAATGACTAGGATCAAGTCTGTTCAAAGTCATATACAAGCCAGCCAAACCGACCCTGTGGAGATGGGTCATTCCGGGATCAAATAATCCAATCCTCAATCTGTTGTTGGGCATATTTTCCTCCCCAAAATGGATCATATTCAATAGCTCCCGCAGGAGCAATCAGGTATCGGCCTTTGGCTGACCATTGTTGCCAGGAATTCCCCTTGGGAAAGGGCATTGGAATGACCACCTCACCAAGAGGAACTTCAGCAAGATCCTCTTGCCGGATCACCTCGACGGTATGCCCCGGTTCCATGAGTGAATGTCTGTTTGCAAGTGATATCCAAGGGGCGTCAATCCAGTCACAATGGATGGAAGTATCCAGCTCGAACGTGCAACTTTCCTCGACAGACACAAAGGCTTCTGCCAATTCTCTCTGCGACTTAGTTTCTGCATCAGCTACTATGGACAGCCATGTTTCCACTTTCTGCCATAATGCTTGCTCCTCTTCGCCCTTAGCATAGGGTAAGGCGCTTTCTGGTTTGAGAAGCAATGCTTTACCAATTTTGTCAGGAATATCGTCAAATCGGTTCAACCTTCCAAGTCTCTGGATCATAGCCGCAATAGGTGCATATTCGCTCACTAAAAGATCAGAAGAAAGGTCAAGAGACATCTCCGCAACCTGAGTTGTTACCGCCAACATTGCTGGTTTGCCGGGCAAAAAGCCATCAACTACCATTCGCTGTCGTTGTAACCGGTCTCTGTAACAATATCGGCTATGGAAAGGTTGCACAGGAAGCTCGTCAGCGAGCGCCTTTCTCGCCAAAGCCATTGTCCTGGAAACGGTATTACATATCCAGAGTACTTTCCCACCTTTCAGGAGAACTTCTCTGGCTTCTTGATATGCAGTATCCTCATTCGACCGAGACAAAATATAACGTTTCGCATTTTCACGGTCACCAAGCCCTTTAACCACAGAAAATCCGCCACGCAATTGACTCACCTTTTCCAGTTGCTGTCTTCTTTCTATAGGCAAAGTTGCTGTCATAAGCAATATAGGAACTGATTTGAAAATCTCCAGAAACCGGAGGAGATGCTCAAAAAGTTTGGGGGAATAGGAATGTATTTCGTCAAAGACAAAAGCGGAGCGAACAAGAGATGGCCAGGCATAGATACCGCGACGCACATTCTGTAAAAGACCCAAGACCGTGTGAGTAGTGCAAACAACTACAGGAACGGGCCAGGTTTCCAGAGCTTCCAGGCGAAGGCTCCTTATCTCGATCTGGGATTTGGATCTTGCGGGAAGATTTTCCAGAAGTCGGTAATCAATATCGGCCTTAGAATTAACAAGAATGGCCTCGAAGTCAGGGTCATGAAGATAGCCGGCAAAGCCTTCCGAAGCCGAAGCCGTTGTTGGATAGCAGAAAAAAAGCCTTTTGTTTACTGCGTGTTCGGCAGCCCATAGATACGCAGCAGCGGTTTTTCCAGAACCACATCCTGCTTCTACCAGAACGGTTTTTGCCTTAGCCTCGACAACACTTCGCTGGAAATGTCTTGGCGGCGATCCTTGTAATTTCTTACTGACTATCTCTTCAAGCTGGCCCTTTTGCAAGACCGGGGCAATGCGTCTTTGAAGCCAGACTTTGATGTCCTGATCCACATCTGTTACTTTATCCGGCAAAGCGGAACCAGCCACATCGGCGCACATTAGACAGGCTTTAAGGGAGGCAATAAAGAGCTTCTGCACTGAGGTAAAATCCCGGTCGAAGCTCCTTCTAAGTTTCCTCAGCTTCTCTTCAATACCACCAAATGCAAGAAGGGAATAGGTGCGCTTGCTTGTGATTGGCTTGCTATTCATACCGAACAATTCCTGTCCGATTTTCCAAAACTCTTCCAATTGTGGATGATCACCCAAGAAAGTGACATCTATCCCGCCACGATCCTTTTTATCAGGAAATTTCAGATGGTGGCCTGCTACAGCAAAGATAATTGAAGGCCAGAACCATTCAGGATAATTTCTTTGGGACCAGACATGTTTAAGCCAAGGGGAAAGGAATTCAGCCGCCACTACTATTCCCAACGCCTCATGGCGAATGCCCTGTTGATAAGTACGGTTGCGGATCATTTTTTGAAAGTGATCGTTTGCCTTACCAAGATCATGCAGCCAAACTGAACAGAACAAGGCGTTCCTCCATAATTCTTTGCTAAATTCACCGCCCAGGATAGAAATAATTCCCTCCGTTAAGACTTCATCGAAAACTGTAGCGGCCTCCATCACCGCCTCCGTATGCCCCACAAGGGTCTCTTCCGGTCTGGGATTATCTGGGTCTTTGCTGCTCTTTGCCAAAAGGTGCTTGTATTGCATTTTGCTGTTTATTCCTCGTAAGGCTCAAAGAATCCGCAGCCCATTTTTCGGCGTCCGCCAAGCCCGTTTTCCTGGAGTTTTATAGCCTCCTCAGCGTTTAATTCGGAGACCAGGAGGGCGTATCCGACAACCTGCTTGCCGTGGACACGAAAGGTTTTTCTCTCTCGAACCGAAAATTGGCCCCGGACATTCAAGTTAGCCATTTGTTTTGCAATCTCTTTTTCAAATCTTTTCTGGTTGTCTCCATTTCTTGTTGTCACCAGATGGGAATATAGCGCGACGGCGGGAATAAGCGCCCTGGTTTTTGGCGTGCCGATTGCCAGGTTTTGCCCCAGAATTTCCAGCCGTTTTCCTGCCAACTGAATATATTGAGAAATACGACCAACGGGTAAACGAAGAATCAGATCCGAGTAAGGAGAAATATCCAGCATGCCGTTGCCGATATATCTTCCACGTATCGGTTTCAACCCGACTGCTTGATCTTCATGAAAATGCGGCAAGACATCGCTGATCGCCCCATGAAGGGCAAATCCGTGATCCACAGGTATGGTTTTCCCTAATACATGAAAACAAAAATCCACTTTGGGGTCAGATTTCATGATCGCCTCCCGAAAACTATTGTAAATGACTTTATTATACACTTTTGACAGATAAGATCAAAATAGAATAGAAGAAAATTACCCTTATGCAGTACTGGCCGGTTAGAAAATTGCGCATAGAAGGCCTGCCTGCCGCGCAGGCTTGGCATAGGCAGGGAACTTGCCCTACACAAACCGGTTTTTCATAGCTAGATTCCCGGTCAAGCCGGAAATGACACGATAGAAACAACACGTAGGGGCGTATGCAATACGCCCCTACGTGTTATCTGCGAATTTATAGCCGGCTCCTCTTACCGTGAGAATATACTCCGGATTTTCTGTATCTTTTTCAATCTGTGCTCTCAGACGTCTGATATGAACATCCACAGTTCTGGGTTCCACAAAGGCTTCATCACCCCACACATGATCCAGAAGTTGATCCCTGGTGTAAACCCTTCCCGGATGTTGGGAGAAGAATTTCAGAAGCCTGAATTCTGTCGGGCTCAGATCAACTTTTTTATCATCAGCTGTAACTTCATAAGTATTGTAGTCGATATGCATACTTTTAAAGGTAAAAGTTTCCTTTGCCTCTGTCTCTTTTTGTGATTCAACCCTCCTGAGCACCGCACGTACACGAGCTATCAGTTCTCTCACACTGAAAGGCTTGGTGATATAATCATCAGCCCCCATCTCAAGACCCAGGATTTTGTCGATCTCTTCCCCCTTTGCTGTAAGCATAATAATGGGCAAGGAGGCGGTCTCCGGATTTTTCCGGATGAATTTGCAGACTTCCAACCCCCGGATTCCCGGAAGCATAAGATCGAGGATAACCAGATGGGGGTCTTTGGACCCGATCAGCTCCAGAGCTTCCTCTCCATCATAGGCCTTCAGGACTGCGAACCCTTCTTTTTCAAGGTTATAGGCAATCAAGTCTACAATGTCTTTCTCGTCATCAACAACAAGTATTTTCTTCATGGACACACCTCGGGGTCTGGGGTTTACCTCTTGGGATCAGGCCTTGCTTTTTTGTAACAAGATTAAAAAAGGTGCTCCAGTAAATCCTTGAGATTGCCTATCTTTACAAGTTTCATCTCCGTTTCCGAAGTTACACTGCGCGAGAGGGTCTTTGGAAGGATACATCGGTTAAATCCCATTCGTGCCGCCTCCTTAATCCTGCTTTCCATCTGACTTATTCCCCTAACCTCTCCCGTGAGACCGACCTCACCGAAAACCACGGTACCCGAATCTATCGGACGGTCAAGAAAACTGGAGGCAATAGAAGACACTATCCCTATATCAACTCCGGGTTCATCCACCTTCACCCCACCGGCGACGTTAATAAAAATATCGTGATTGCCCAGATGAAGACCGCATATCTTATCAAGAACGGCAACCAGCAGAGACACCCTGTTATGGTCAACCCCTATGGCCGTTCTCCTCGGCATACCCAGGTTCGTGGGGCTTACCAGCGACTGAATCTCCACCAGTATCGGTCTCGTTCCCTCGATACTCGGTACAACTACGGACCCGGCAGCACCTTCAGGTCTTTCAGCGAGGAAAAACGCTGAGGGATTTGCTACTTCATTCAGGCCATTGTCTCTCATTTCAAAGACACCGATTTCGTTGGTCGGCCCGTATCTGTTCTTTATCCCTCTTATAATCCGGTAAGCATGTCCTGAATCTCCTTCGAAATAGAGGACGGTATCCACCATATGTTCCAGCACCTTCGGCCCGGCAATAGCCCCATCTTTGGTAACATGACCGATAAGGAATACGGGTATCCCCGTTTTTTTCGCAAGGAGGATAAGCCGCGCCGAGGCTTCCCTCACCTGCCCCACGCTGCCGGGAGCGGAAGAGAGCGCGGAAGAATATACCGTCTGAATCGAATCGACCACCACGACCTGCGGTTCTATCTCTTTAATATGTTTGAGGATGTTTGCTAAATCGATCTCGACCAGCACAAGCAGCCCTTTTGATGAGGCACCGACCCTTTTCCCCCTGAGTTTTATCTGTCGTGCCGATTCTTCCCCGGTGATGTAGAGAACGTTGAGCCCTTTTTGGGCCAGATTCTGCATGACCTGGAGGAGAAGCGTCGATTTCCCGATCCCCGGATCACCACCGACAAGTATGGCGGAACCGCCTACGATGCCGCCACCTAACACCCTGTCCACTTCATCAATTCCGACCTTGATCCTCTCCCTCTCATCGGCCTCGATGGCATCAATAGGCATTGGGGGTTCATTGAATTGGAGCTCTTGGGAGATACCTGAACCGGAATTCCTTATCTCCTCTTCAACAAAGCGGTGCCATTCACTGCAGGAGGGACATTTACCAAGCCACTTCGGTGATTGATACCCGCAATTCTGACAGAAAAATGTGGTTTTTATCTTTTTCAATTGTGGACTCCTCCGCTAACCTGTAGCGCATCCCGTATGTCCTTTTTTGTAGACAGAACGCCTCAATATATGTTCTTTTTATACTCCGGTCAATACCAATTACAGACCCGAAATATCTTGAGTAATAAAAACATTTCTGATATGTGGTTCTTAATGTAGAAATTTAAGGGGAAGGTGTTATGCATAACCCAAATTTTAGTTCAGGACCCTGCAGTAAGAGACCGGGATGGAGTTTTGATGTCTTAAAAGATGCCCCCGTTGGGCGTTCTCATCGAAGTGCTCTCGGCAAGGGAAAGCTGGCAGAGGCAATCCGTAAAAGCAGGGAGTTATTGAAGGTTCCGGAAGATTATTTGCTCGGAATATTTCCCGGGTCTGACACCGGGGCATTTGAAGCTGCCATGTGGACACTTCTCGGCCCCAAACCAGTGACTGCGCTTGTCTGGGAAAGCTTTAGCTCAGGTTGGGCTAACGACATTAAAAATGAATTAAAACTCAACCCAACGATCATTGAAGCAGATTACGGCAAAATCCCGGATTTTAAAGAGGTAGACTGGAAAGGCGACGTGGTCTTCGTTGCAAACGGAACCACCAGCGGAGTCAAAATTCCGGACTGGGACTGGATCCCGCAGGAGAGGGAAGGTTTATCACTCTGTGATGCCACAAGTTGTGCATTTGCAATGGATATCGACTGGTCAAAGGTCGACACACTCACATATTCCTGGCAAAAATGCCTTGGCGGTGAAGCTGCTCATGGTGTACTTATCTTAAGTCCAAAAGCCGTCGAGAGAGCGGAATCGTACGATCCCCCATGGCCGATGCCAAAAATATTCCGAATAAAAAAAGGTGGCAAGGTTAACAGGGCTATCTTTGAAGGAAGCACCATAAACACGCCTTCAATGCTTTGCGTTGAAGACTACCTTGATGTCCTAAACTGGGCCGGAGATATAGGGTTAGATGGTCTTATCGAGAGAAGTAAATCTAATCTAAGAGTTATCGAAGAATGGGTTGAAAAGACTGCCTGGATTGGTTTTCTTGCTGAATCCAGGGAAATTCGCTCAAACACCTCTGTCTGTCTCGTAGTTACGGATGAGAAATTTACATCACTATCCGTGGCAGAACAGAGCGCTCTTGCTAAAAGTGTTACGGGTAAGATGAGCAAAGAAAATGCCGCCCATGACGTCAATTCTTACAGGGACGCCCCTGCCGGATTCCGTTTCTGGTGCGGTCCAACTGTTGAACCATCAGACATAAAGACAGCAGTAGAGGCATTGGAAAGAGCATACTTGGAGGAAATTGCCAAGTTATAGGAAATATTGTAGAAGGACTGACTTCTTATCTCTCAAAAATATAGTGGGGATGAGAAATGTTAATTCTATGTTTTATATGAAAATCCCCCTGTACTCCACTTGGTAAAGGTGGTAAGGGGGATTTTCATGCTTAGCTGTGACCGCTTACAGGTCATGTCAAAAATTTGTAAAGCAGGAGAAAGACATAAAATGAAAAAAGTTCTCGTAAGTGACACCCTCGCCAAGGAGGGAATAGAAATATTTGAAAATGCTCCAGGGATTGATGTTGATGTAATGACAAATCTCACACCTGACGAGCTTAAAGGGATAATAAAGGATTACGACGGCATCGCCATAAGAAGTGCTACAAAGGTTACCAAGGAACTCATAGATAAGGCGGACAATCTCAAGGTAGTAGGAAGAGCCGGAATAGGGCTTGACAATGTTGACGTTAATGCGGCGAGTAAGAGGGGTGTCGTGGTGATGAATACCCCCGGTGGTAACACCATCACTACAGGGGAACATGCCATATCGCTGATGCTCTCCCTCGCAAGGAACATCCCCCAGGCCACAGCTTCCATAAAATCCAAAAAGTGGGAAAAGAAAAAATTTATGGGCACTGAGGTCTACAATAAGACCCTGGGAATTGTCGGTATTGGGAGGGTTGGCTCCATCGTGGCCAGCCGGGCATTGGGCTTGAAAATGAATGTGATCGCTTACGATCCATTCATATCTCCGGATGTGGCAGAAAAGATCGGTATCACCCTCGTTACCCTGGATGAGCTTTTAGAAAGTTCAGATTTTATCTCCGTACACGTTCCGATTACAAAGGAAACAAAGGGAATGATCGACGCCGATATGATTGCCAAGATGAAACAAGGCGTTTTCATTATCAACTGTGCCAGGGGAGGAATTGTAAAAGAAAAAGACCTCTATGATGCTCTTGTCTCCGGGAAAGTCGCCGGTGCGGCACTCGACGTCTTTGAAGAAGAACCCACACAGAACTGGGACCTTGTTTCTCTCGATAATGTTATCTGCACACCGCATCTGGGCGCCTCGACGGACGAGGCCCAGAGGAATGTTGCCATAGCTATTGCCCAACAAATAGTCGAATATCTCACGGACGGGACAATAAAAAATGCTGTCAACTTCCCTTCAGTCAGTGCAGAAATACTCACAATAATACGGCCGCACCTGGTACTTGCTGAGAAACTCGGGAAATTTCAGGCCCAGCTTGTCTCTGGAGGAATAAAAGAAGTTGTTGTCGAATACAGCGGAGAGATCCTTAACTTCACAGTAGCGCCAATCACGACCGCCCTGTTAAAGGGACTTCTGACACCGCTACTCAGCGAAAATATCAATTTTATCAATGCACCCGTCATCGTAAAAGAGCGAGGCATAAATGTTATCGAATCGAAGAGCAGCAGTGTAAAGGATTACACCAGCATGATTTCCCTCACTATAAAAACGACCAGCGGAGAAAGTTACGCTGCAGGAACAATTTTCGGAAAGCAGGATCCGAGGATTGTGAGGATTGATAAATTCACCCTTGAGGCAATCCCGGAAGGTCACATGCTCGTGATATACAACTACGACAGACCGGGTGTCATAGGCAACATCGGTACAACCCTTGGGGAAAATGATGTTAACATTGCAGGGCTCCAGTTGAGCCGTGAGTTGGTCGATGGACAAGCACTCGTTGTCCTGAGTACAGACAGTGTGGTATCTGAAGAGGTTATCAACAAACTCAAGAAGCTGCCCAATATGATTTCAGTAACTCAACTGGAAATATAAAAATTTGCACAACACATCTCCTTAATTATAAAAGATTAATTGGAGGCATATTATGGCAAAAGCGGTTATTGTTGTCGGAACTCAGTGGGGTGATGAGGGCAAAGGTAAAATTGTCGATCTGTACGCAGAAAGTGCAGATGTCATCGCAAGATTTCAGGGGGGAAACAATGCGGGCCATACCCTCGTGGTAAAAGGTGAGCAGACGATTCTCCACCTGATACCATCCGGGATACTTCACAACAATAAAATCTGTATTGTAGGAAATGGTGTGGTTTTAGACCCGAAGGTCATCATAGAGGAGATTGATAATCTCAAAAGCCGAAACCTCTTTCCCTCAAGCACAACCCTCTTCGTCAGTGAGGATGTTCATATCATCATGCCGTATCACCGGAGGCTGGATATCGCCCGTGAGTCCCGAAAGGGTGGCAAAAAGATAGGAACCACCGGACGGGGGATCGGGCCATGTTATGAAGATAAAGTCACACGGATAGGGATAAGGCTTTGCGACCTCCTTGATGACGAGGTATTTCGGGAAAAACTGAAAAGGAACGTTGAGGAAAAAAACTTCTTCCTGACGGAATTTTTCAAGGAGGAACCGGTCGACGAGCAGGTAATCTATGACGAATACAGAGAATACGCAGATCGTCTAAGACAATACGCAGCAAACACTTCGATCATTCTGAGCAGAGAGATAGAAAAAGGAAACAATATCCTCTTTGAGGGTGCCCAGGGAAATCATCTTGATGTAGACCACGGCACTTATCCCTTCGTTACATCTTCTAACACCGTAGCCGGCAATGCCTGTTGCGGAAGCGGCATAGGACCTACAAAAATAAGCGCTGTAGTGGGAATATGTAAGGCTTACACTACCAGAGTTGGAGGAGGTCCATTTATTACAGAACTCTCCGATGATATAGGAGAGAGAATACAGAAAGTCGGAATGGAATTTGGTGCCACTACCGGAAGAAAACGCCGTTGTGGCTGGCTTGACATCGTTATGATCAGAAAGTCAGCCAGGATCTCCGGCATCACCGGGATAGCATTAACAAAGCTCGATGTCCTGACCGGTATTGAAAAATTGAAGATCTGTGTCGGTTACAAGGTCGACGGAAAAGAATTCACGGAATCAGTTCCATCAAACCTGCAGATATTATCCAAATGTCAGCCTATTTATGAAGAAATGGAAGGTTGGACTGAAGATATAAGCAAGGCCAGAAATATTCAGGAACTTCCCATTAATGCCAGAAAATATGTGGAAAGAATTGAGGAACTTACTGGAGTCAAGATATTTGTTGCTTCTGTAGGACCGGGTAGAGAGGAAACAATCATCGTAGAAAATCCTTTTACTAATTAGATAGTTTCTTGTTGACAACTAAAGTGGCTTCCTGTTAGAAGGTGCAATTTCAATACGCATTTGATGGGCCGTTAGCTCAGCCTGGTAGAGCAGCTGACTTTTAATCAGTTGGTCAGGAGTTCAAATCTCCTACGGCCCACCATAAATATCAGTGATTTGGGGGAAGTTACTTAAAACTTCCCCCTTTTTTTTGCGTTACGCCAAAGAGGATCAAAACGGGCACAAAAAGAGGAAGTTGTTTTCTACTTTCTTCTCTTGGGACGAAAGAAATTTAAGGTCGTTTTTGGAAAAATTTGGAGGTTTTTCAAGTGGAGCGAAAACCGACTTACGAGGAACTGGAACGAAGAATCAAGAAATTAGAAAGAGAATCCGTTGAACGTAAGAAAACCAAGGAAGCACTGAAGCAAGCAGAGAAAAAATACCGAGATATCTTCGAATATGCCTCTAAAGACATATTTCAAACCACACCTGATGGGCGCATTATTACAGCAAACCAAGCAATGGCACAAATGCTAGGCTACGAGTCACCCGAAGATCTGATAACCAGTATCACCAATATTGAACAGCAAATTTATGTCGACCCTGATCGTCGAGATGAGTTCCAGCGCCTGCTGGGAAAACATGGTATCATATCCAATTTTGAATGTCAGTACTATTGTAAGGATCACAGCAAGATCTGGGTTTCAGAAAACGTACGCACCGTGCGCAGCGCCAGCGGCGAAATACTCCACTACGAAGGCACCATCGAGAATATCACCGTCCGTAAACAGGCGGAGGAAGCCCTGCGGAAAAGTGAGGATCGTTACCGTGCATTATTTGATAACAATCCTGTTGACACTGTCATCGTGGATCGTGAAGCAAAGATAACTGAATACAACCTGGCAAGAAAAAAGTCGGATGGTAGATTGCCGAATATTAATAATGATGTGATGTATAAGGATTATGCAGCGAAGCACAAAACTGATATGTTTGAGGAATTGCTGGAATGTATCAGATCAGGCATATCCAAAGAATTCGTCGAGCAAGAATATGGGAATAAATTTCTTGACATAAAGATAGCTCCCTTTCCTGAAGGAGCTATCATAACATCAATAAACGTCACCGACCGCAAGCGTGCAGTGGAGGAGCTGCGGGAGTCTGAATCGAGATACCGCAGTGTATTTGAGAATACGGGCGCGGCCACCATGATTGTTGAGGAGGATACTATCCTTTCTACGGTAAACAAGGAATTTGAACAGCTCTTTGGATATTCCAAAGAGGAGATAGAAGGGGGGAAAAGCTGGACAGAGTTTGTAGCAAAAGAAGACCTGGAAAGAATGAAAGAATATCACAGGTTGCGAAGGATTGATTCCACCTCTGCCCCGAGAAATTATGAGTTTAGATTTGTTGATAGATATGGCGCTGTTAAAGACATTCTTGTCACTGTAGATGTTATTCCAGGAACCAATAAAAGCGTAGCATCTTTTATGGACATCACCGAACGAAAGCTTGGGGAGGAACAACTCAAAGAATCTTTAAAAGAAAAGGAAGTGCTTCTCCAGGAGATACACCACAGGGTGAAGAATAACATGCAGGTAATCTCCAGCCTCCTCAATCTCCAGTCAGAATATGTAAAGGATAAGGAATCCCTTGAAATGTTCAAGGAGAGCAGGGACCGTATTTTCTCCATGGCATCGATACATGAAAAGCTCTACCAGTCTAAAGACCTGTCAAAGATTGACTTTGACGATTATATAAGAAGCCTGGCTCGATACCTCTTCCGTATCTACGGCATTGATCTCCGTACCGTTAGGTTCAACGTCAACTGTTCTGATGTATTTTTAGATATTAACAAGGCCGTGCCCTGCGGTTTGATTGTAAATGAACTGCTCTCCAATGCACTTAAACATGCCTTTCCTGAGGGTAAGAAAGGAGAGATTACTATCGACTTTCTTCCTGATGGTGATAACAGATTGACACTGGCTGTCAGTGACAACGGTACAGGATTCCCGGAAGATTTGGATATCAGCAATGCAAAGACACTGGGATTGCATTTAGTCCGCGCTCTGGTTACTCAACTTAAAGGAACAATGGAGATTGAAAGAGACGGCGGCACCGTATTTAAGGTTACGTTTGGAACATAAAAGTCTGCCCTTGGCTCATCTGTTTTTAAACACAATATGATGAATAAAAGACAGCAATTAGAAAAAAAGTATAAAGTTAACTCAGTCGGTATTATTGAGTCTCCCGGAAGTTACGAAGGTGAAAAGATTTATGTGCCGTACTTTTACGAGGCACCCCTTGACCGGGAACCGGACATTAAAGAAGTAGGCACGATAGGTTTTATCGTAAACCGTAAGGACGTCGAACTGTTCCCCGAGTTTCTAAAAGAGGGTGAGATTGTGAAGATTCATCTTGCCACAAGCGCCGGGGCAGTTTATGAAGTAACATGACAAACACAGAAGGTGATTCCTTGCCATTTCGAAGGCACCCTGAAGGGGCAACTATCGGAACTTCACTCTTATGTAAATCTCCCCGCCCACAGGGCGGGGCTTCCCGGTAAGGAATATGTTTGTTTTATATTGCGCCTCTTACCCCGCCTGTAAGGCGGGGCTTGCGGGTGCGCTCCCGGTCACCGGACTTTGAAAATACTTTCCTTCAATCCACCCTCTGACAGTTTCACAAGCGGTTACAACATTTTACAGTCCTTTCTCTTGACACACAAAGACATTTCACTCTATACTTCCCCCACCCAAAAGGGAATCCTTAGAAAAATATAAAACCCCCACAATGGTTCAACTACAAGCTATTGAGCGAGCAGCTGAGGTGCTTGACGGTGCGGCAATCAAAACTCCGCTGGTCTACTCCAATTACTTCAGCGAAAAGTATGGTGTACGTGTTTACCTGAAATTGGAAAATCTTCAAAAGACCGGCTCATTCAAGTTTCGAGGAGCTTACTATAAGCTGGCAAAAATCCGCGACCATCTCAGCAAAGGGGGCGTGGTGGCAGCGTCGGCTGGAAATCATGCCCAGGGGGTGGCCCATGCCGCCTATCTCATGGGCGTTCCCGCTATTGTTGTCATGCCGGAATGGGCCTCCATCAGCAAACAGATGGCCACCCGATCCTATGGTGCTCAGGTAATTCTAAACGGTAAGAACCTGACAGAGAGTTTAGCCCATGCCCGAAAACTGGGAGAAGAAGGCCGCACCTTCATCCATCCTTATGACGACGAGGATATTATCACCGGCCAAGGGACCATTGGTCTTGAAATTTTATCAGAGCTGCCTGAAGTTGACTCTATTATTGTCCCCATAGGCGGCGGCGGACTGATCGCCGGAGTTGCCACTGCGGTGAAATCACTTCGGCCGCAGGCAGGAGTTATTGGCGTGCAGACGGACGCCTGCGCCTCGGCTCTTGCTGCCCGACGCCTCGGCAAACCGGTTGCCATACCAGCCAGAAAATCTCTGGCAGACGGCATCAGCGTCAAACAGACGGGCAAACTGACCTTCACCATGATAGAACGCCTGGTGGATGATATCGTAACCGTGGAAGAAGAGCAGATTGCCGCGGCCATGCTCGAACTGCTGGAACATAAGAAAGTACTGGCCGAGGGGGCCGGTGCGGTTACCCTGGCGGCTCTGGCGGGCGACCGGCTTCGCTGCCTGCCGGAGTGGACAGTGGTTCTTGTCATTAGTGGCGGCAATGTAGACAGTCATCTGCTGGGAAGAATTCTCCATCAGGGATTATTCCGGACCGGTCGCATTTTGAGATTTTCGGTTCAACTGGAGGATATTCCGGGTGCTTTGGCGGAACTCCTGAATGTGGTGGGTAACCATCAAGGCAACGTTCTGCATATTCATCATGATCGTATGGGGCGTCATCTGCCCCTGGGCTTGAGTCGCGTTGAACTGGAAGTGGAAACCCGTGATTCCAACCATATAGAACAACTGATAGATGCCCTCACTTCCGGAGGTTACAAGGTGGTAATTTCCCGGTGATAATCGAATTCGCACGAGGATCTGCAAAAGAAGCAGCGATAGAGATTGAAAAAGCGGTTAAGATATTCTAAGCCGTTCATGACCAGATCAGATATAATCCCTCACATCAATACCCGGACCACATGTGAAAATAATAAGAGCAATGATGAAATTATGCGTACAAAAATGACCCTTATATTTATTCTGAGTCTCATGTTCATCTTGCCCTGGCAGGCTCGCGCTGAAGAAAATGAAGCGCGACAGGCAGACACCGTTACTTTGTATCTGGAAAACGATCTGTTCGGGTTCGACAACACTGATCGTTACTATACCCACGGGACCAAGCTATCATGGATCTCACGCGATCTCTCGGACTATCGAAACAATCCACTCATCCCTGCGTGGAGCTGCCCCTTTATCGAACGGCTCTCGTATTTGAATAAGCCGGGATGCCAGCGATCGGTTTCACTTTCCCTTGGGCAGAACATTTATACCCCTGATGATACAGACCGGAGCGACCTCATCAAAGACGATCGCCCGTATGCAGGCGTAACATATCTGGCGCTCGGATTCCACAGCAAGAACGATTATCAGATGGACACCCTTGAGTTTGGTGTGGGCATTGTCGGACGCCATTCCTATGCAGAGGACTGTCAGAAACTCATCCACAAGTGGATCGATGCACCCGACCCTAAGGGGTGGGACCACCAGCTCCATGATGAACCGATTCTTAATATCTTCCTCGAGCGTAAATGGCGGGTGTTACAGATGAAATATACACATAACCTCGCTTCAGACTGCATCCCACACATAGGATGTGGTATCGGAAACGCCTTCACCGGTGCCAATGTGGGGACCCAGGTACGGTTTGGATGGAACCTCCCGGATGATTTCGGGACATTTATCATCAGGCCCGGCTCGGACAGTAACGCTCCCATAAAGACTGACGATCCGCGCTTTTTTCGGCCCCTCCACCGGTTCGGCATCCATGTTTTTTTTGCCGTCGACGGAAATGCCATCGCACGAAACATCTTTCTTGATGGGAACACATTTCGCGACAGTCACAGTGTCGACAAGGAACATTTTGTCGCCGATTTTGTCGGGGGAATCGGAATTATCATCCACCGATTTAAGATTACGTACTCATATGTCTACCGAACGAAAGAATTCAAGTCCCAGAAAGTCGGACAGCAGTACGGGGCGATATCCATATCATACACATTCTGATTTTATACATGCAGTCCTGACAATGTAATCTGGCAGAAAACAATCATGCGATCTTTAATCAGCAAAAAGCAAGGAAACAACTTCTGATGGTGGTTTACTTGACATTAATTGTTTTTATCGTTATTTAACATTCAACTTCAATTGTTTCATCATTGGGGGCATGGTGAGAACAAAATTGTTTTCAGAGGATTTTCGGATATATCTTCAACCAACTAAATTCATTGATAGCGATTCGCCGCTTATAATTGAATTTGCACGAGAATCTGCAAAAGGCGTAGCGACACAGATTGAAACGGCAGTCAAGATATTCTATGCCGTTCGTGACCAGATCAGATATGACCCTTATAATATCAATGCATCTCCTGAACAATTCAGAGCCAGTGTCGTTCTGGCTAAAAAGTCCGGCTTCTGCATAGAAAAGGCAGTTCTTCTTTCGGCAATGGCACGTGCTCTGGGAATTCCCAGCCGCCTCGGATTTGCCGATGTCCGAAATCATCTGACTACGGAACGGCTGAAAAGCCTGATGCAAGCAGACCTGTTTATTTTTCACGGCTACTCGGAACTGTTTATAAATGGCAAATGGGTCAAGGCGACTCCCACGTTCAACAGTTCCCTTTGCAAGCGATTCGGTGTCCACCCTATCGATTTTGACGGGATCAACGATTCCATATTCCATGAATTTGACACAGAAGGAAAGAAACACGTGGAATATGTTAATGATCGGGGTCACTTTCCTGACCTGCCCTATGAAGAAATAATGGCCACACTCAGGAAATACTATCCCCTGTATTTCAAAAAAGACATATCTGCATCCGCCGATACATTTGAAAAGGAAGCCGTTAAAGAGCGCACCGAAAGTTAACAATCATGATATCTGGCAAACTCGAAACCTGTTTTTTGCCTGTTTTCGGAAAACAAAAGATGTTATTCTGAAAATCCGGCATTCCCTGAACTAAAGCGATCCTTCAACAACCCTTGCTATCCTTGATTATTTGTGAGAAAATATGTCTACTTCTACCTCGTGAGTATTATGCTATTGCTACTTTAAACTTTAACAGGAGGTATTAATCATGTTGAAATCAAAAAAAAGAGTACTTAGTACAATGTGCATCCTCTTGATTCTATTCTCTTTTGGGTGTGCAGGTCTGGGTCTCGGAAACTACGGTAAAATAGTACCGGATGGAAATGTCATGCATGCTTTTGAAACCTATCAGGTAAATCCCGGCCTCAATTACTACACAAGCGGTTCTGATGTCTATCCTAATGCAATAATGGGAATAGACAAACGCTATTCTCTCAATTCTACATTGTGGAAGAAAGTGGAATTTACCCCTCAAACCCTCAAGGCCCTCGTTGACAATATGCAGGCCAAGGTTTCTGAAATCAACCAATCCTTACATGGATTTACTATACTGGACACCAAGGGGAATGATATAGGAATCTGGTATTCTATCCTTTCAGCCAGGACAACTGTCAAGATAGAAGATCACAGCGTCGTTATTTTCACCCCCGATCTCGACACCTATGACAAATACGAATACGAAAAAGAGGAATCTAAATAACAACAATTCAAAACTCAAACAGCGAGTGTATTCCCCGCAATAAGTTGCGGGGAATACGCTCGCTGTTCAGTTCATAAAATGGGCAGACTCGCAAAAATGGTAAAACGGGGTTAGAAATCCTTAAAATCCCCTTCTTCCATGGGAATAATCTGATCGGGTCTGACTCCCTTTGCGCCAGGAAGTGCTACTTCTCTACCCTTGAAGACTTTTCTATCAGTAACTCTCTCCTTTCTGTTTATTGCATACCCCTTTCTTCCTGCTCCGTTTCCGTTCCCGCCAATCAAAGTTGCCAGTTCACCTACGGATACCTTCATTTGCTCCGCCTGAGCACTCATCTCCTCCGATGCAGCGGCCGATTCTTCGGCATTTGCGGCATTGCTCTGGGTTACCTTGTCCATCCCGGCTACTGCCTTGTTAACCTGGTCAATACCCTGTGATTGCTCCTGAGAAGCAGCGGTAATCTCGCCAACAAGCTCTCCGACCCTGGATACGCTTGTTGACATTTCAGTAAAGGCTTCATTTGTACTGGCCACAAGATCCGATCCACCCTTGACCTTCTTGACCGTGCCTTCGATCATCTCTGACGTATTTTTGGCAGCATCGGCAGAACGCATGGCAAGGTTTCTTACCTCTTCCGCCACCACGGCAAATCCAGCACCGTGCTCGCCGGCGCGCGCAGCCTCGACCGCGGCATTAAGCGCCAGAAGATTTGTCTGGAAGGCAATCTCATCAATTGTCTTTATAATCTTGAATGTCTCTTCACTCGCTTCCGAGATCTCTTTCATTGATGTAGTAAGCTCATTCATGGAGTTATTGGCCTTGCCAACTATCTGACCGGCCTCCTTCATTAGGCCATCCGCTTGCTGGGCATTGTCCGCATTCTGCTTCGTCATGGATGCCATCTCCTCTAATGATGACGATGATTCCTCCAGACCTGAAGCCTGCTCGGCAGCACCTTCGGCTAAAGACTGACTGGCTGACGCTACCTGAGCTGAAGCAGTAGCTACTTGATCGGCGCCTTCATTTAAATTATCAACAATCCTCGTGATGGGGATAGAAATGCTCCTTGCAAAGAAGAAATATATTACAAAGGCAGCAATGAAGAAAATTACACCAATGGTAAGCACGATATTACGTACGGCATGTGCGGGAGCTAAAAATTCTTCATCTGACAGGGTCAACGCCACGCTCCATCCTGTTAACTCCACGGGAGCATAACCGCAGGTTTTCGGAATTCCCTGGAACACATATGCTTCAACACCATTCTGCCCGGCAGTCATCTTCTCAGAAACAGCTTCCATCCCTTTTAATTTTGTAATATCCAGATTGAGTATGTGTTTTTTAGCAGGATGGGCAATAATCAACCCTGCTTTATTGGTCGCAAAGGCATAACCTGTCTTACCTATCTTAGTATGGGCAATTAAATCAGAAAGAAATCCTATGTCCGTAATATTGGCAACCATTCCAACAATTCTACCGTCATTTGAATATATAGGTGCGGCAATCGGAACAAATGGTTTTCCGGTAACCTTATTCAGGGCAGGTTCTCCTACACTTACTCGCCCGGAGATAGCATCTTTAAAATACCCCCTGTCAGCAATCGATATCCCCATATACTTTTCCTGCGATGCAGAACAAACTTTCCCATCCAGTCCCGCAACAAGGGTTACGTTGTAATCTTCGCCCAATCCCTTGGTCTTACCAAATCTCGTAAGTTTTCCATTTAAAGCATTGATCTCCTCGGAGGAGTTTTCAGTACCCTTCTCTGTTACCGCAGTAGCCGCTCTTATAGTTGCATTCCCAACCGACAAATCTGTTACAAGTTTCATCTCTCCCTTCAAGACATTGTTTATCCCCTCAGCGAGGGCCCTTGTTGTACCGGTCACTTGCTCATATTCTAAAGCTTTGAGTCCGTTGGCAGACTTCACCACTGCAATAAAGCCAACAATGAGAAGTGGAAGGACCATGATTAAGGTCCCGACTGCGATCAGTTTTGTACCTAATTTCATTTTTCTCATTTTTCATATCCCCTTGTAATTTCTTAGTTTTCCATAGAATCAGGTATAGAGATATCAGTGGTTGACAAAACCCTGTCAATATCCAGCAAAATTTTCACATCGCCTTCAATCTTGGCCATCCCCAGGATATATTCCGTATCCAGATTTGTGCCAAAACTCGGGGTGTCCTCTATTTCATTTTCTCCAATATTCAATACCTCAGAAACGGAATCCACCACGATTCCCACCATGACGCTATTCCCCGACTTACCTGCAATATCAACCACAATTATGCATGTTCGTTCGTTATATTCGAGAGATTCCATCCCGAACTTCAGGCGAAGATCAATTACAGGAATGACCTTCCCTCGAAGATTTATAACCCCTTTTACATGCCCTGGTGTCTGGGGAACAGAAGTGATGTTCATGATACCGATAATCTCTTTCACCTTGAGAATCTCCAGGCCATACTCTTCACCGCCAAGCTCAAAGGTAAGGTATTTACCCTCTTTGCCTGTCGAATACATTGTGTTTACTGCTGTTTCCGCCGATTGAGCCTGCATTATTTATAACCTCCCCTCCTATTACTTACGTGTCAATTCGTTATGGTAAAACGGGGTTAGAAATCCTTAAAATCCCCTTCTTCCATGGGAATAATCTGATCAGGTCTGACTCCCCTTGCGCCAGGAAGTGCTACTTTTCTACCCTTGAAGACTTTTCTATCAGTAACTCTCTCCTTTTTGTTTATTGCATATCCCTTTCTTCCTGCTCCGTTTCCATTTCCGTTTCCGCCAATCAATGTTGCCAGTTCACCTACAGATACCTTCATCTGCTCCGCCTGGGCACTCATCTCCTCCGATGCAGAGGCCGATTCTTCGGCATTTGCGGCATTGCTCTGGGTTACCTTATCCATCTCGGTTACTGCCTTGTTAACCTGATCAATACCCTGTGATTGCTCCTGAGAAGCAGCGGCAATCTCGCCAACAAGCTCTCCGACCCTGGATACGCTTGTTGACATTTCAGTAAAGGCTTCATTTGTACTGGCCACAAGATCCGATCCACCCTTGACCTTCTTGACCGTGCCTTCGATCATCTCTGACGTATTTTTGGCAGCATCGGCAGAACGCATGGCAAGGTTTCTTACCTCTTCCGCCACCACGGCAAATCCAGCACCGTGCTCGCCGGCGCGCGCAGCCTCGACCGCGGCATTAAGCGCCAGAAGATTTGTCTGGAAGGCAATCTCATCAATTGTCTTTATAATCTTGAATGTCTCTTCACTCGCTTCCGAGATCTCTTTCATTGATGTAGTAAGCTCATTCATGGAGTTATTGGCCTTGCCAACTATCTGACCGGCCTCCTTCATTAGGCCATCCGCTTGCTGGGCATTGTCCGCATTCTGCTTCGTCATAGATGCCATCTCCTCCAGTGAAGAAGAGGTTTCCTCCAGGCCTGAAGCCTGCTCACCTGCCCCTTCTGCAAGAGAGTGGCTGGACGACGCTATCTGGAGGCTGGCCACCATTACCTGATCGGATGCCTGCGACAGTTGTGTCACCGCCTGTCCAATCGTTCCTCCGATCCCTCGTGCCACAACAAACCATATCAAAATGGCAGCCAATACGGAGACAATAAAAACAGCAGCCAGTATCATGTTACCCTTGTGACCTATCGCCTTCACAAGAGTTTCTGCCTCGTAGAGCTCACTCTCGTAAGAGCCGGCTCCTATGATCCAGTCCCAGGGTTCGAAATACATGATGCGGGAAATCTTCATACGGGCTTCCAGGTCACCCGGGTTCTTCCATGGATATTCCTGTTCGGCAATCTTGCCAGTATCAAGGGCAAGCGCTTTTTTGGAAATCTCCTGTACAAAGAAATTGCCCTTATCATCTTTGGCGTCCCAGATATTTTGACCATCGCGTTTGCCGTCTTTTGAGATTATGTATTCTCCGGCCTTGTTAAGGACAAAAATATATCCCGTTTTGCCGACAACGGTTCGCATGATCGATTCTCTTATGCTTGCAACGACCTCCTGCGGGACACCGACGTAGAGTATCCCTGTCACATTTTTATCAGCGTCATAAATAGGTTCGTATGCAGTAATGTACCAGGCATTTACGACATAGGCACGACCTTTGAATGTTTGACCTCTCAATACTGTTGAAATAACCGGATTCGGCTTTCCATTAGGATTGATCGCCGGAATGAATGTTCCGATGGCTCGTGTCCCGTCTTTCTTCATAACATTCGTACAGACCCTGAGCATGTCGCCCTCATCGCTCATTCGCTGAAAAATCGTGGCAGTTCCTCCTACGAGCTCCTTTACGGTGTCAACAATGGGAGAGTTTATATTCATGTCCCGGTTTTGACCGAGCCAGATATCCCCCACCATCATCTTCGGAAGTGTTACAGTCGAAGATGTCTTTGTGTATTGATTTACCGCATTCCAGTTAACCTTTTCTTCTGAAACCTTAATCTTCCCCGTATCGTTTAGTGTTTTTCTGGCTACATTAAGAGAGGAATCCACATTCTGTTGCACCACATCATTCTGTGTTTCGCACATCGTGTAAACTCCCCCCACCATGTGATCGAGGTCGGCATAAGCCATCTGTTTACTTTCCTTGGCGGCCACTTCAGTGGCACGGCTGTTTTGCCAAAGCATTAATCCCGATATGACCAGAACCGGGACAACTGTCAGTAATATCCCTATAGTTAATAGTCTGGTTTGAAGTTTCATTCTCTTGAACATCTTTAATTTTCCCCCATATTAGTTGAGTTGTTACAAAAGGATTTAAAAATCCTTAATTAAAAGCCCCTTCTTCCATGGAAATAATCTGATCAGGTCTGACTCCCTTTGCGCCAGGAAGTGCTACTTCTTTACCCTTGAAGACTTTTCTATCAGTAACTCTCTCCTTTCTGTTTATTGCATATCCCTTACTTCCTGCTCCGTTTCCGTTCCCGCCAACCAAGGCTGCCAGTTCAGCTACAAATACCTTCATTTGCTCCGCCTGGGCACTCAACTCCTCCGATGCAGCGGCCGATTCTTCAGCATTTGCGGCATTGCTCTGGGTTACCTTGTCCATCTCGGCTACTGCCTTGTTAACCTCCTCAATACCCTGTGATTGCTCCTGAGAAGCAGCGGCAATCTCGCCCACAAGCTCCCCGATCCTGGATACGCTTTCGGACATTTCAGTAAAAGCTTCATTTGTACTGGCCACAAAATCCGATCCACCCTTGATCTTCTTGACCGTGTCTTCGATCATGGCTGACGTATTCTTGGCAGCATCGGCAGAACGCATGGCAAGGTTTCTTACCTCTTCCGCCACCACGGCAAATCCAGCACCGTGCTCGCCGGCGCGCGCAGCCTCAACCGCGGCATTAAGCGCCAGAAGATTTGTCTGGAAGGCAATCTCATCAATTGTCTTTATAATCTTGAATGTCTCTTCACTCGCTTTCGAGATCTCTTCCATTGATGTAGTAAGCTCATTCATGGAGTTATTGGCCTTGCCGACTACCTGACCGGCCTCCCTCATAAGACTGTCCGCCTGAGTAGCATTGTCCGCATTCTGCCTCGTCATGGATGCCATCTCCTCCAGTGAAGCAGAGGTTTCCTCAATGCTTGAAGCCTGCTCGGTTGCACCTTCGGCTAAAGACTGACTGGCGGATGAAATCTGCCCGGAAGCAGCAGCAACCTGGGTAGCCCCCTCGCCAAGACCCTCAATGACGCGATTAAGGGGTTTTGTAATGCCACGGGTGATAAAGAAGGCCGATACAACACCTGCTAAGACACATATCCCCAGTATAGTTAAGATTAGCATTCCGGTACTGTTTTGAAGACTCTTCACATATTTGTGAGCTTTGTTCAGTATCTGATCGGCATATTTCATGAGAATATTACTACTGGCCCCCATCTCGACCTCGGTGTCATGAAACCTTTTCATATTCTTCACGCGCTGGAGAAAAAGATTTTCATATTTAGCTGTCAAACTTTTCAGATCTGCATCAGCACCTATCCAATTAGTTACTTGCCCAATAGAGTCCCTCCATTTTTGCACGTATGTCTTCTCGCCTTCTTTCATTTTTCTATTCTTGTACAGCAGTACGTTCTTTTCCTGTCTGAGGGCTTGGAGAAATTTCCTCATGGCCTGGGATGTCGCATCATCTGCTACAATATAATCTTCCACCGCACGGGCTGCAAAGCGTATCTGCTTATCCAGCTTATTCTCTTCTTGAATGGCTCGATGGATTTCCTCTGATTGACCTATATACCCTGACAATGCTTTTTGACACTCTTTGAACAGGCCCTGCATCACAGTGTCGTCTGCGATCTTCTCCCCCATCTCTATTCTATTTCTGGTCTTTTCAATTAACTCATCCCAGCGTTTTAAGTATTTCTCGTCTCTACGGATAAGAAAATCCTTTTCCTGTCTGCTAGTCTCAAGTGCCGCCTGCTTAATTTCATTGGCTACATCAGCAATCCTGGTCCCCTTATTGATTTTTCCGATAACGGCATAACCGGAGATACCCACAATAACGGCTAAGACAATGACAGTAGCAAATCCTGAGGCTATCTTTGCACCTACCTTCATATTTTTAAACATTGTTATCTGCCTCCTTTATCATTCCGAACAAGTTCAGGATGACATTTTAAGGACATTATTCAGGGTGTAATCCCCTGAAAATCCTTAAAAAACTCTCTTATAAAAATGGTAAGCAGGGCAAAGCTTTAGCTTTACATTACGTGTTACGCGCAGGGTTGAGGCCCTGCCCTACGCTCCTAAAAATCATTAAAAGCCGACTCTTCCATGGGAATAACCTCACCGGGTTCGGCCCTTCTCGCTACTGCCTGAGGTGGAGGAAGAGTTGCCCCTGTTTTTTTACGTGGAGTTGTAAGGGCTTTACGGAGGCTACCGACAATCCCATTGCCGGCGGTTTTTCCTTCGCTGCTCACTGCATACCCTTCACTCTTTACTCCATTCCCGTTCCCACCAACCATGGCAACCAGTTCTCTAACAACCTCCTTCATTCCTTCTGCCTGGGCACTCATCTCCTCCGATGCAGCGGCCGATTCTTCGGCATTGGCGGCATTGCTCTGGGTTACCTTGTCCATGCCGGTCACGGCCTTGTTGATCTGATCAATTCCCTGAGACTGCTCCTGAGATGCCGCTGCTATCTCGCCTGCCAGCTCACTTGTCTTGTCCACTATCTCAGCATTCTTCTTAAAAGACTCGTTGACATCCTTATTGAGCCTCGCACCCTCATTGACGGAATTTACGGTGTTCCCTATCAGATCGTTTGTGTTCTTCGCCGCCTCGGCTGAGCGCATGGCAAGGTTTCTCACCTCTTCAGCCACTACTGCAAATCCTGCCCCCGCTTCCCCAGCACGGGCTGCTTCAACAGCCGCATTCAGGGCGAGAAGATTGGTCTGGAATGCAATCTCATCAATCGTCTTGATAATCTTCCGAGTTTCTTCAGAGTTCTTACCAATATCGTCCACAGCCCCGTTCATATGTGCAAGCTTTTCATTGACATCATGAACTATCTTCTTTGCTTCATTCGTCAGGGCGTCGGCCTGCTGTGCGTTGTCGGCATTCTGCTTTGTCATGGAAGCCAGTTCCTCTAATGCCGATGATGTCTCCTCCAGAGAAGACGCCTGTACACCGGCCCCCTCGGCTAATTCCTGAGCAGCAGCGGATACCTGACCAGAAGCGGAAGCTATTTGGTGTACGCCCTTATCCAGCTCCTGGATGACCCGGTTGAGGGCATTGTTGATGGAGCGGATAAGGCCCAAGGAGAGAATAAGATAAGACAATATGCCTGCAACAACAATAATCGAAATAATCATGGCGGCCGATTTTTTGGTGGAGGCGGCCGATTTTTTGGCAGCAAACGCCGATTTGTTTTCAACCGCTATAGATTGATCCGCCTGTTCCAGGATCGCTCCGGCCATCTTGATTGTTTTTCCACCTGATTCATTCAAGAGCTTTATTAAATTATTTTCCTTTGCAGTAAATGCGAGGGATTGATCAATAAGACCCATGAGTTTATCCAGTGACTGCTTGATGATACTGCTGTTTCGAATAAATGTGTCATTTTGCAAACCGGCTGAAAATTGAGCCAGTGCCTGAAGGTACGACTGGACATCCCCGGATGCCAGGTCTTCATAATCCTTAATAAACTTTTTATCTCCAGTGGCCAGAAACTTCTGCTGAATATTCTGCAACTTCTGAAATATGAGCCGGCAATCCCGAACAACGTTCATCAGCTCCAGTTCGTCACTGCCGAGGGTATCCCCTTCCATCTGCAATTCAGACTGTTTTTCCTCCAGACTGCCGATTATCTCTCCCAGGAGGCGTTCCGATACATTGAGCGGCTCGGCCATCTTCTGTTTTAAGACATCATGCTTCAAATGGATATTGACAAATTCGTCAAACTGCTTCCGGTATTCTTGAAATTCATTGACAACTTGCTGCTGCTTAAGGCTTTGCAGTTTTGCCATAACCTCACCAGCCTGGCTGTCGAATTGACTTTTCAACTCTGTCCTTAAAAATTGCAAATAGGTCTTTTCCGTTAAACGCAGATTCATAACATCCTTTACGACCAGGTTGACGTTTTCTTTCAAGGCATTGGCCGCTTCAATGGATTGATTGGCCTTGTCTACGGATTGATTGGCCTTGTCAATCTGATAATTTGCAAACTTGTTTGTTCCCACCAGCACAAGCATCAGAAAAACTGCCAGCCCTGAAAGACCTAACAATTTTACCCTCAGGCTGGTATTTCGATTTTTAAAAAATCCCATAATTCCCCCCCTTATCACTCTTTTTACAAAAAAGTTGGATGCAGCCCGGCTCCACGATTACAACTGGCATAAGATTTCCCCCAGGTTTTATAGTAGCAATCTACTGCGACTTGAAATTTTCTGCTGCACCGCTTGTTTCGTCCAGAACCATGTCCTGAACTTGTTTCAGTATGAATTCAGAATGATAAAATCGGAGTCGCGCATCACAATGCTTGTGCTGAACTTGTTTCAATATCGCGCCAACTACGCCTAACACTCAAGGTTTTCTATATCTCGTTACGACACCAACCGTATAATCCAAGTTTAATATCGCGGGTTTAATATCGGACGAACTGCATCCCTACTTAATGGTTAATGGATGTCGAGCTTCGCCAGGTCTTCCTTATTGGCATTATAAATGCCGCAGCCCAAAACGACATCCAATCCATCTGCCGTCTTGCATCTTTTAACATAGGATACCTTGCGAACAATCTCTTTGGTTCCGGGTATCGGCCAGTAATATTCCACCCAGCCCGAGCCCTTTTCTTTTACCAGATTGCTCATGGCCACAAAAAATCTTTTTCCTTTTTTGTCCTTTAGTCCGATATATTTGTTTCCCTCCATCTTGTATTTGATGGGGTGCATGAGCATCTGACAGTCTTTCAGGGAGTGGATCCAAATGTACGTCCCTTCAAACAGAAAATTGCTTCCATTCCCTTTAAACTTCGGAAAAGCGGCACTGCCTTCTTTTTCCAGTAACCTGCAGGCATCATTCACCCTGGCTACGATCACGTCAGGCGAGGTGGACCTTGCTTGGGCAGTCGATTTGCAATATGCTGCGCTCTCAGCCGCCAGTGCGGCCGGATCTTTTGCCTGAGCCTGGGCAAAAACCCCCAGAACCAGTGCCAGACACAAGGCTATTGTTATAGTTGTTCTATGAAACATAATTGTTCTCCTTTTTTTTAAAGATTCGTTTCAATCAAAAAATCCCTTCATCCTTGTATAAAATGTCATTTCAAGAAAATTCATCACCCCCTCTCGACAGAAGTTTGCACATAAAAATGACTGTTTCGTCAAAGGTCTGTTTGAGCCCTCAGACGGACTTTTCATGGTTAAAAAACAGACGCCGATGTATCAACCAGCCTTTTCAATGGAAGCAATTTCTTTTTCACTCAGTACCCGATCGATATCGAGAAGAATCTTCACGCCTCCGTCGATCTTTGCCATCCCTGAAATATGTTCAGAGTCGAGCCTGGTGCCGAAGGTTGGCGTATTCTCGATGTCTTCACCCTTTATGTTCAATACCTCGGAAACCGAATCAACCACGGTCCCCATCGGAATTGCACCCGAATTTGTCTCAATCTCCACTACGATGATGCAGGTACGCTCTGTATAATCAATCTCATCCATTCCGAACTTCAGCCTCAGATCTATCACCGGTATCACCTTCCCACGGAGATTGATTACACCTTTCACAAACCCCGGGGTCTGGGGCACAGTGGTAATCGGCATCATCCCGATGATTTCCCTGACCTTCAAAATGCCGATACCGTACTCCTCATCGGCCAGCGCAAAGGTAAGGTATTTCCCTTCACGATCTGCCATGACCTTTACTGCCTGATCCATCTTTTCAGCTAATTCTGCCACTCTTTATCACCTCTTCTCTCTTGTTTTTTAACTTATAAATTCAACCCTTCTCAGGTTTACCCAATACAAGAAAAGTTCCTGATGGCTTTCTAAGAGGATAAACTGAAACATCAACTTTCAATTTGCCGTTCCGGTTATTTTTCACGAAAATGACAAATGTTCTGGGGGCATCAGAGCCTCCCAGAGCCATTCTTTTGGTTTCTGAAATCACGGTCTCCAGCGAGTCGGGATGAACTACATTCTCAACGCCCATCCCTATCAAGTCCTTCTCCTGAACCTCAAAGAGCTGTGCACATTTTTTGTTTCCACCCCATAAACACAAATCCGTATATACTGTTGCGGGTAACTCGATCTGATGGATGAACTGGATTCTGGGAAGATAGATTTCTTGATAGTATTGGCATTCATCACATTTCCCTGGGCAACACAGAGAACCGTTATTCTTGGCAGTGAAACAGACATTCAAATGATTCTTGAAGACCATGCAGTCCTTACAATTCTTGCTATGAGTACTTCCCTGCCAGTATAGCCAGCAATTCTGGAAGCTTCTGAAAAAAGGTTCCCTTGAGTTTTCTTCAGCAAGCTCAGGGGGAATTCTATGCCCCGCTGATTTAAGAAAAAACAGTAATTCTTCAACGGGGATTGAGTATTTTCTTCCCACCCGATTGGCACGAAGTTTATTTGTGCGAATCCAGTAACCTATTGTAGTGCGTCCCAGCCCGCACATGGCTGAAGCCTGAGCAACAGATAATACTTTGGGGAATGTTGACATATGTATCAACTCCTGAGCTTTTTCGATATTGTGTTACATCGGTATTTCGTTCGACATAGTGTTGTATCGGTATTTCGATTGAAAACTTGACTCTAAAAGTCAGTTTGATTAAAAAATAACTTATTATGAGCTTCTGATAGCAATGTGTGTGCCACAGGAAAAAATTTTTGAGTTGAGAAAATGTGCTCGTAATATAAGGATGTTGCTTTCTTTTTATTTACAGATGTGTATTGATGGGATGACAATTTCAGGGAATAATTTGCCTGCTTGTCAGATTTTTGACGCAATCTTTGGTCATAAATCTCTTTGTGGTTAAGAATGTTCAACCGCTCTTGTCATCTTTGATGATTTGTGCGAAGATAGAATTTACTTTTGCTTCATAAGTATTATGCCAACGCTGCTTTAAACTTTAACAGGAGGTAATTGTTATGCCGAGATCAAACAAAAGAGCACTTAGTACAATGTGCATCCTCTTGATTCTATTCTCTTTTGGGTGTGCAGGTCTGGGTCTCGGATGACAAATACGAATACGAAAAAGAGGAATCTAAATAATAACAATTCAAAACTCCGCGTCCATAAAAGGAACTGGTATCGAAAAGGCTTTTTGTCATATTGAACCATGGTGTGAACGTGTTTCGGGACAATTTATAATCATTACGGACCGGGCATGATGCACACCATAAAGAGACGTTTCACGTTCAGGAAGGCTGACCGGGAGCGCACCCGTAAGCCCCGCCCTGTGGGCGGGGAGCTTCACTTCTGTTTCATTTAAACTAATGAATATTGCAACCACTATCATTCCGATATTTGCCATTATAATCCTTGGATGGTTCGCCCGCTGGAAAGGATTTATACCACCGGCATTTTTAGAACCGGCAAACAGGCTGGTTTACTATCTTGCACTACCTGCGATGATTTTTCTGTCAATTTCCAAGGCTTCCCTGAAAACCGAGTTCAATATTATAGTCCTTCTTATTACTCTCTTTTCCGTTCTGGCTATTTTTACTATTGTCTGGGGCGTGGGTTCAGCTATCCATATCAAGCGCCGCCAGCTTGGCACTCTCGTACAATGCTCTTTTCATGGAAATCTGGGATATATCGGCCTTGCTGTGGCATATTACTTTCTTGGAAATGAGGGTTTTGTCCGTGCCGGTATAATTGCAGGTTTTGTAATAATCCTGCAAAATTTTCTTGCCGTGGTTGTCCTCCAGTTGAATGTCGATAATATTCCGGCAAAACATAATAAATTAAACATGGTCTGGAAAATACTGGGCAACCCTATAATATTAGCGGCCATAGCCGGCATACTATTTTCAATGACGGAAGCTCCAATGCCTCTCGTCATTGATCGCAGCCTTGGCATTCTGAGCAACCTGGCATTTCCCATGGCATTATTGATAATAGGGGCTTCTCTATCTTTTAAGTTAATGCGGTTGCGGATACTCTCAGTTTTTGCTACGGACGCCGTGAAGCTGATCCTGCTCCCCGCTTTGGGTTTTGCACTGTTCCGCTTATTCGGCCTGAAACCGCAGGACTATCTGCCGGGCCTAATATTGCTTGCATCGCCGACTGCTATTATAACCTATGTAATGGCAAAAGAGATGAACGGCGATACAGACTTTGCCGTTGCTGCCGTTTCCACCTGCACGATGTTGTCGGCAGTAACGTTTTCCGTATGGCTCAATATTGCCGGATAAAATATATCCTGTGTAACGATTGCGCCGAAAGCTTTTCTGATGGTAATGTGTTTATCATGCATTGACCGGGAGCACACCCGCAAGCCCCGCCTTGCAGGCGGGGTAAGGGGCGTAATATAAAATAAATATATTCTTTACCGGGAAGCCCCGCCCTGTGGGCGGGGAGCTTCACAAAAACGAAGTTATTTAGAAATTGGGGAGGAATAAAATGAAAATACTATTAGGTGTCATTTCTATTTTGTGGATCGTCGAGGCAACATTTTTAATAATTTATACGGAAGGCACCCGCAAGTTTATGGAGAAGGCAGTTATTAAAATGAACGTGAAGGTAATGGCGATTTTGGCATTGCTCTTCGGATTAATTTTTATAGTAGCGGCCTTTTATATAAAGGATATGTTCTGGCTCGCCTTCATTTTAGGGATGATAGCGATAATGAAAGGTGTTTATCTGTTTGTCGCGCCACCAACCCAGGTTAAAGCCCTTTTAGAGTGGTGGTTCCATAAAGCCAGCGGTGAAACTATTCGTGTAATGGGGCTGATAGCAATTATCCTTGGAACCGCTATATTATCGTATCTTATATAGCTTCCATCTGCCAATAAACTGAAAACGTCTGTATCAAGGATTATTATGTAACGTTTCACGTGAGTATGTAAATGTTGCTGCCCTCGGCTTCAGTGTCAACACAAGAAACGCAACAATGAGCAATATAAGCAGGTTAAACTGCCACGCATAGGTGTACGAACCAAACTTGTCGTAGATCATGCCGCCTATAATGGGGCCGAGGCCGCCACCCACCCCCGCCGCAAAGAATATAAGTACACCATAAGCCGATCCGAGAACATGCCGGTCGAAACGATCAGCAAGTAGGATCGGCATCATCGGGGCAAGGGAACCATAACCAAAACCGAAAATGAGGCCATACAATAAGAGGTGTTCAACCGTGGTCATTTTCCACAGTATCAGCATTCCGACCGCCATGAACAAAAAACCCAGAGATGCCGAATATTTGGCATCTTTTATCCGGTCACTTAACCAGCCGAAGAAAAACCTCCCGAAAATACTCGCGGCCCCTATAATTCCCAGCGATGAAGCCGCGGCAACTTTTTCAATATTGTTCTCCAGGGCATGGGGCACCTGATGCACGAAGGCCAACATTTCCGCCATTATCGCGAAGGTGTAACAGGTTGTTATAATCCAGAACCGGGAATCTGTAAGGACGGGCATCATCGAAAGCGACGGGCTATCGGAAACATCAGTCAAGTTTGATGCCGCCTTCGCAGTCTCTTCCCCGTCAGGCAACAGACCGCAATCTTCCGGCTTAGCTCTGCCCATAATAAGCTGGGGAATAAAAATAACAATACTCAAAACCACCACTCCGAGAAACATAAAACCTGTTCGCCAATCGTAATTTTTTACAACATAGCCGGCCAGTGGCGTCAGGACCATGGTTCCGAAACCGATTCCTATTGTGCTAATACCGAGCGCCAGACCCCTCTTTTTTATAAACCACTTTCCAACATATGAACTGCTGACAACCACACCGATTCCGGCCATACCGGCGCCACATAACACCCCGTAAACAAGATAAAACTGCCAGGGTGTCTTGACGAATCCCGTCAGAATGAAAGCGGCGGCAGTAATTACTCCTCCAATTGTCATAATCCATTTGGGTGCCATTCTGTCGAGCAGGCGACCGCTCAAAATCCCACCTACTGCGTAGATAAAAATATTAATGGAGGCCGCTATAGAGATTACCGACCTGGACCACTCGTATTCCAGCGCCATCGGTTTGACAAAAATTCCGAAGCAATAGCGGCTTCCGTAGTTTACGCTCAAAACCAAAAAAGCACCTACAACCACAAACCAGCCCCAGTATATGCCCCTTTTTCCGTTCATTGTTGTCTCTTTTCCACCCGAAGCAAATAAAGCGCGGAAACACTACTATTACATCGTACCCCTGTCAATCCCTAACGGTCCCCCAAAATCCGACATAGGTTTAAGTGGATCAGTTTTTTGGAGGTTTTTGCTCATAAAAACCAGCTTAGCGGTTCGGTATCCGCGTTGCTTTAGACCTGCTTGTGTTTATATCACTGCTTACCTGT